>BNJU01000593.1_pt1 | contig 42882 bp, 57 predicted proteins | sample 8539281 | NCBI WGS metagenome assembly BNJU01 (sample SAMD00202456, study PRJDB9452) | human saliva metagenome | isolation source: human saliva | place: Japan
TACTTTAATTAGTTAGAAAAAAGACTCTACTTAAAGAAAAGAGTCTTATTTCTGCAATTTTTAAATAGGAAAAAAATAATAAAAAAATATTTTTGAAAGTTAGGAGTGATAAAATGAATAAAAAAAATAATATTTTATGTGGGATGTGTAATTGCGTTAATACTTCCATTAATTAAAAGTGTTCACGCTTTTGCTTCGGGAATATCTCTTCTTATGGGAATTATTATGGCGAGTTTCAGTTTAATTCTAGTTCCAAAAAATTTAGGGAAAATAGAAAAACTTACACTAAATTCAGCTGTCGTATTTTTTGGATTTGGACTTAGCATAAGTAAGGTTGTTGCTGTTGGAAGTAAAGGGATTTTTCAGACGGCAATTAGTTTGATTGTAGTTATAAGTATCGGGTTATTTTTTGCAAAAATTTTTAAAATGGAAAAGAAGTTATCACAATTAATTGTGTTTGGGACTGCAATTTGTGGTGGAAGTGCTATTGCGGCAACTTCTCCAGTAATTGAAGCTTCTGATGAAGATATTGCCTTGTCTACGGGGATAGTATTTATTTTAAATACAGTTGCATTATTTCTTTTTGCATTTTTTTATAAATTATTTTTAAGTTAAATGCTGAACAAACTGGAATATGGACTGCACTAAGCATTCATGATACAAGTTCGGTAGTATCAGCTGCAGCTTTTCACAGCACAGAAGCTTTGAGAATAGCTACAATTATGAAACTTACCAGAACTCTTTGGATTATTCCAATAGTTATCATTCTTAGCATTTTAAATAAATCTGAAAATAAGAAGATTAAATTTCCGATTTTTTTATATTATTTTTTTCATTTTAGCTTCAATCGTTGCAACAATAATAAATTTACCAGCAATTTACAGTTTACTTACTCAAATAGGGAAAATGCTATTATCCCTTGCACTTTATATGATTGGAACTTCATTAAATGTACAGACTATAAAAAAATGATGGGGAAAAAAATCTTTTGTTTGGTATTATGCTTTGGATTTTTTTCTATAATTTCAGGGTATATGATAATGATATTTTTTTGTAAAAAGATAAAAAAATGGGAAATAAAGGAGCAGAAATGTTTATAGAAAAAGAGAATTACTTTTATATTGAAGAGTTTAAAAAAATACGGTATCACAGCGGTTTATAGAAAAAAATTGCTGGAAAAGAACTTAATTTAATGGATAAACAGGAAGTAATGGCATTTCAGACGCATTCTAGCAATGTGAAAAATTATTAGTGAAGATACAACGAAATATTATTATGAAAAAAAGACGAATACATTGATGGATTTTTTTGACAAAAAGAAAAAGATATTACGATTTTCACGTTTTTATGAGATTTTCTGCCAATTTTTGTTTATGATAAGGAAAATTAAGTTATTGGGGTCTAGCATTCAAGATGACCTGAAATGTTTAAAGAAATTATGAAATCTGGATTATTGGAAATGGAAAAAAATTATGGAACAAAAAGTTGAAAAATGTACTAACGGGACTAAAGAAATTGGAATGCAACAAAAATTTTATGAAGTTGGAATAGAATTTTATGAAAATTTTTGCAAATAAATTTGGAAAAGAAAATGAATTAGTACAAAAATCATTTAAATGGAATGAAAATACTAAAAAAATATCATTTTGACAATACAAAAATTTAACTAAAGTTCTTAATTTTTCAGATACAGTAAAACTGATTTAAAAAAAGTAACTAGAGTGTGTAAAAATTTTTTTGTGTAAACCTCTAAATAATATATGGTAAAATAACTATATAATATTTGGAGGTTTTTTTGTTATGTCTAAAAAGAAACCTGTCTGTTAAGATATAGTTATAGAAATATTTAATAATCTGAACAGAAAAAAAGTGAAAATTGATTATAAATAGAGGTTTAAAGAAAGATGTGGAAATGTAATGATAAAATTCCCATACAATCATTTTTAACAAAAAGATAACAAGAAATCTCCGACTTCTATAAGTGGTTGCTTTTTTTGTAAAAAAATTGAAAAAAAGGGTATATTCATAATATAATTTTTTTGTATAAAATATTGAAGAGAAGTCATTAAAAAAATAATATTCAAAATTAAAAGGAGGTGTAGTTTCATGAAATATAATTTAGTATTCAAGCATAGGATTTATCCAAATTTAAAATGAAACTCAAATCCACTAACACTACTTCTTCCACGCCCTGTTTTTTTGAATATTTTTTTATTATTTTTCAAGTTGTATTTTTTTCTCCAAGTTTGCTTAAAATAGGCTGAAAACTCCTTTTATCAATATCTGATATTTTTATAGTTTTTTTGGAAATAAAAATGACATTTTCAATAATTTTTGCTTTTTATTCTCCTTTTTTTCCCTATTTTTCCCCAAAAAGACTTTTTTTATTCACAAATTTTTATATTATTTTTGGTACTTTTTTATAATATTCAAAGCTAGTATTCATAAGGATTGCAGAATACCGGAAAAGGTATAAAAAAAGGGAACTAAAAAAACTAAAAAAATTATTTCAAATAAAAAAAATTTTTGAAAATTGTAATTAATTTAAAAAAATATTATTAAAAATATTGACAAAATTATTTCAAATGATACAATTATTATATAAAATGAAAGGAATTGATGTTATATGGAGAAAGCAGTTGTTAATTTCAGAATAGACAAGACTACTAAGAAAGAAATGGAAGAAATTTGTGAAGATATAGGAATTTCTATAGGGACAGCATTTAATATTTTCGCAAAAAAATTGATTCGTGAAAGAAGAATACCATTTGAGTTAGATTCGGATCCTTTTTACAGCAAAAGAAAAACATTGAAAGATTAAAAAAATCTATTGAACAAATGGAAAAAACTGGTAGAACTGTTCACGAGGTTGATTATGATTAAATCATGGAGTGATGAAGCATGGGCTTGCAGGGAATCAAGGGACAAGACAGGCTTATCACACAGGAAATTTAAGTCAAAGTGAAGTAAGAAATGCGAGTGCAAACAATAACTTTTATGCAAATATTGGAGTAAATGCAGGATATTCTACTTCTAAAAATAGTAACAACTCCCACAATGAAAGTGCTGTAGTTACAACAATGAAACCAATGAATGAAAATTCAAGTATAACTTACAACAATGTAAACAACATAACTTATCAAGGGACACAGGCACAAGGTGGAACATTTATCTACAACAATGTAAAAAATATTCGGAAGGAAGCAGTAGAACTTCATAAAAGCTATAGTTCCAAAAATTCAGGATTTGGAGCAGGAGTAAGTGCAGGAATAGGTTCAAATGGACAAATTAAGCCAAGTAGTATAGGCGGAAACGTTTCTGCAAGTAGAAGTAATCAAAATACAACTGAAACTGTTTATCAAAATGGTAATTTTCAAAATGTAAATGAAGTTCACAATAATACTGGTACAATGACACTTTCAGGATTTAATCAGGAAGGCAGAAAAGTTACAGGTAATATTTGTAGAAAGCAGACAGAACACAAGCACATCAAGCGGAGCAAGTATAGGAATAAGTGCAAATGGAGTTCCTAGTTCTTTAAATGTAGATGGAAGCAGAACAAGTGGAAGCAGAGCATTTGTAGATAATCAAAGCAGCTTTATTGTTGGAGAGGGAAGTAATCTTCATGTTGGAACAGTTGAAAATACTGGATCTATTATTGGAAAACAGAGTGAAAACGGTACTACATTTAAAGTTGATAAATATGTTGGCCACGATATTCAAAACTACGATACAATGACAACAACTGGAATTTCAGTAGGGAGTTCATTAGGAAAATCTCCTAGAGTTACAAACATTGGATTTAATCAAGAGGATAGGGATAAACAGGGAGTAACTAGAAATACGGTAGTTGGAAATGTAGAAATAGGAGAAGCTTCTGGAAGTCCAATAAATAGGGATGTTACAAGAGCAAATGAAGTAACAAAGGACACTCATAGCAGCACTAATATCAATGTAGAGAGCCAGACTATTGAGTATGCTACTAATCCTGGTAAGTTGAAAGAAGATTTGAATAAGGCTAAAGATGAAATAAAGGATGTTACAAAGGCACATGATAATTCAATTCATGACCCAGGAGATGACAACAGGAAGTTCTTTGGGCAGCTTTCAGAAGTTAGACTGGACAAGAGTCTTGAAAATATAACGAGCGAAAGACTGATAGGGTAAGACAGTAGATACTGAAATAGCAGGTATTTTTAAGGATGCCTACAAAGATTTAGGATATGATATAAACATCATATTTTCAGATCCTAAAAATTCTCCACAATTATTAGATGAGAAAGGGAAACCAAAAACAGGGACAGCATATGTAGATGATTATGGAGTTAAGACAATAATAATCAATGCACAAGATCCAAAGAATACGACAAAGGCTGGACTTATTGGAACAATAGTTGAAGAGGGAAGCCACGTAATAGGAAAAGTTGAAGGCAGACAGAGAAAGACTGGAACTGATGAGAAAGGGCTAGAAAGTATAGGGAGAGCTTCAAATGAATACTTTGCTCAAAAATACAAAGATGATAATCCAAATATCAGTATCAAGTCGGATGGGAAGGATTATTCCAATGTTGATTTTGGGGAGAATGTGGGTAATATTGCAGTTGCAGATGATGCACTTATTATAGTAGCAGGAGTAACAATTGCATATATAGCTGGAGCATATATAGTACAACAAAATGGAAAGACTATAGGATCATATCCTGATTTAAAAACTGCACAAAAAAATGCACAATATTTATTAAATAAGGCTGGTGATGGATTAAAATGGATTTGGAATGGTGGAGCTTGGGTAGTTAAAAAAATTAGTAATGTATATAAGGCGGAACATACAAAAATTTCAGAAGATAAAAAAATACAAAAAAATAAGCATGAAAAAGGGAAGGCTAGAAAACAAAAGAGATCAAGGTGGAGAAAAGGATACAAAGAGGAGGTAAGAAAAATAATGATTGAATTTTTAAAAATATAAAAAGTAAAATTGGAATTTATCATTTGGAGGATGATGCAATTTCAATTGGAAAAATATTAAAAATTTCAGGTAAGTATTTATTTTTTTGGATTCTTACGATTCAAATAATAAAAAGAAGGTATAAAAGTTTTTAATAAGTGAAATAAAAAGAGTTATTTTTAAAAAGCGATTATATTGAAAAATTAGAAAATAAAAAAATTATACAGAATCTTTTTCTTTTTTTAAAAGATAATAAAATAAATTCGTTTGATGATGTATGTCAAAAATAATAGAAAAAAAGTGTATAGTGACATTAAAATTGAAAAATGATGATATAGAAAAAGGATATTTAACAAAAATTGAAAAATATTACTATTTTTGAAATATTAAATGATGAATTTAAAATAATATCTACTGAAATTTTTTTGATGAACATTATATAGAAGAAATACAAATAGATACTAATGATAAAATTAATAAAAATGTTCCATTAAATATAATTAAATTATATTCGAATAATATATATATTGGTAATATATTGTTTGATAGGAAAAGAAATAATTATTTTTTTAAAGAAATTGTAGAATTTTCGGAAAATAGTCGAATATTAATATTAAAAAGAGGATATTGAAGAAATATCCGAATTATACAAAGAAGAAAAATATAAGATACAATAGTATAAATAAATATATTCAAAATATAAAAGATATTACATTATTATTTCTTCTTGAAATTTGTTTGAATTTTAAATTTATAATTTTTTTATAGATAATAAAAATTTTCTGAAACTAAAGTAGGAATTATTGAAAAAAATATTGAACAATAGAATTTTTAGAATTAAATACATTAAATGAAAAATTACCATTTTATTGAAAAAAATAAGAATTGAAATTTCTGAAATAGAAATTTTAAGAATAAAAAAATTATTCTCTTTTTGAATAGATAATAAAAAGCTATTGAAGATACTCCTGAGATAAAAATCAAGGTGGGAACAGCATATGTTTCAAAAAGACGGAGTACATACAATGATAATAAACATAAATGCAAAATAGAACTCAACAAAGGCAGGATTAATCGGAATACTTGCAGAAGAGGCAAGCCATATTGTAAATGGAGTTGCAGGAAGACAGATAGCGACTGGAACTGAAGAAAAAGGACTTGAAAGTACAGGAAGGGCCACAAATGCTTACTTCAAGGAAGAATACAAGGAAGTAACCAGAATATGACTTATACATTTGATGGGAAGATTGATACTAGCAAGCTGGGGACTAATGTTGGAGATTATGAACTAATTCGTCAGATGATATATCATAGTAAAGCTCCAAATTCTAAAGAAGTTCAAGCTGTAATTGATGGGATTGATAAAGGTATAAGAAATACTTGGAATACTATTACAAAACATCCTGAAATGATAACAATAGGAACAGGAATATTAATAGGGGTAACGGAAATCCATCATTGGGATTAAAGATTGCGGCATTACCTTTGACAAATAATAATAAAACATCTGGTAAAAGAAATACAAATTCTGCACCTGTAGCTTCTCGAACAAAAACCAACATCAAAATTACCTGTAAAAAGTAGCACTTCTAGAGGAAGGGAAAAGGAAAAAAAGAAAAATAATAATACTAATAAATCTAATAACAAAACAATAATAGAAGAATAGAAGAAAACCTAAGAGAGAAAACAAAAAAATCATAGAAAAAAACTAATCCAGACAGAGTTAAAAAGTGCACAAGAAAGATATGAAGAAGCACAAAAAGAATACAATGATTTAGATAGAAAAACAAATAAAACTCCAGAGGATAAAATAAACAAAAAAATCAGCTAGAAAGAGCAATGGATAAAAGCATTAAAAAGACATGGAAAAAAATCTCCTAATGATTCTAATAGAGTAAAAAGGACAACCTAGTAAAGGAGGAGGAATAAAAAGAAGATGATGACAGAAACTTTTATAAATGAAACTTATGGAATAAATGGAATAACGAGAATATCATTAAAAAAATAATAGAAGTATTTTTCATTTCCAAATGAAATAAATATAAAGTTTTCTAACAAAAATCAATAAATATAAAGTTTATTTATGATGGATTAGAAGTCAATTATATGTTGTATTTTTTTCAGAAAATATTGAAAAAGCCTGAATATCAAACATTATATTTTTGATGTAAAATATGTACACTTAAATGATGATAGCATAAAAATAGGTGATGAAATAAAAAAACTGTAATTCCAAAAATAAAAAAATTTTTTTAAAAAAATACCAAAAAAATCAGATTTTAAATATTCTGAAGATAAATATACAGGGAGATATTTATTTGATAATGAAAAATATTGATATTTTTTTCAAAAAAATATAGGAATAAAAAAATTGTTGATGGTATAATGATAAGTTTACCTTATGAAGATATTTTACCAGAAAATAAAGAAGTTTTTAAAAAGAAATAAAAGATATTATAGAAATAAAAAAATAAAATTGATAATTTCTTTTTGGAAATAAAGAAATACCTTTACAAGAAAAATACGATTTGTTAAATTTATTTCTTTTTAGAAGAATACTATACTATGAATAATCAATATACTAATTTTTAAAAGTTTTATCTCAAATAAAACAAAGGGTGTGTAAAAAAATTTTTGTGTAAACCTCTAAATAATATATGGTAAAATAACTGTATAATATTTGAAGGTTTTTTTGTTATAGCTAAAAATCTTTCTGTTAAAATATAGTTAGAAATATTTAATAATCTGAACAGGAAAAAGTGAAAAGTTGCTTATAAATTGAGGTTTAAAAGTAAGGTGTGGAAATGATGTTAGGAAAATACAATCAAGATGGAATTTCTATATAGAGGCTGCTGGTAATAAACATACATATTTTGATTTAGGAGATAAAGGATGGAATGAAGCATTAAATAAAGTTGAGAATCGAATATGTGGGAAATAAATAAGAAATTTTTAGAACGACAATTACAGCAAGGGAAAAAGTTTTTATCTCTCGCATGATCCTATGAAAGCAAGTGGATATTTTTCAAAAAGAAGTAAATTTTTTTAAAAGATAATGGTTTTAAATTTATAAAAGATGGAGAATTCTGGAAAGCGGTGAAACAATAATGATTATAAAAGACTATAGTGAAGCAAAAAAATATTTTTACATTATAATGGAAGTTATTTTTCATATGCAAAGAGAGGAGTATCTTGATCAATATATGAAATTTAATATTTCAAAAAAAGAAGAAAGAAAATGGTTAAAAAGAAAAAGTAGAGAAAAATACTATCAACAATAAGTGAAGTGAAGAATATAAACTTAAAATATGATAAATACTGGAATATTCTATATATATTAACTGAAACTTTAGAAGATAATCATCTTTTAGATAAAAACAATAAGTGCGTTTGAAAAAGATTTAAAATATCTAGATATATTTTCAATTAACATGATATTGGAAATGATTCATGATAATAAAAAAAATATGGAAAAAAATTTTTAAAAAGAAAATTAAAAAAATAATACAAAAATAATACAAAAATAATGATATAAGTAAAAATGAAATTATATCGAAAAGAACATAATAAATTAAAAGGAACTCAGTTTTTTGACAGAAGATAAAGTAATAAAAAAATATAGAGAAATTTTTATCTAAATTACAAAGTTAAATATTAAAAATTTTTTTAACACATAATAAAAAAATAACATAATCGTCGCTACAAGAAAAGGAGCGACAGTTCTTGAAGAGGGATCTGATGGAGTATTCCGAGTTCCTGAAAATGTGACAAAACCTTCAAAAAGTGTATCTAGGGGACTAACGCATAATACAACTTCCAGCGCAACAGAAGTTACAGGCCATACAAGAAATGTTGAAAGAATTGCACAGACAGCAGGGAATGCGGCTAGAAATTTAAAAACTCCTGCTATAGAATACAAAGCTCCTTCTAAATCTACCGTTATTGAAGAAGCAGGCTCAAAAGGTGGAATGAAATTAAAATTAAACCTGCAACTATTTGCTTCAAAAAATCCTACTATAAGAATAAATGAACTTCAGCAAGCGATAGACAACCGTGGTTCTGGATGTTTTGAAAGACTGCAAAACAGCAGACAGTATGGCTATACTCCTAGCGAAGAATACTATGCTAATTTGCGAGCTGGAAGAAGCAACACTAGTTCGCCAATCAATTATAATCATACATTAAACTTAGAAATAAATTCAACAACTAGTAGAATTGTAGGTGGGCATGCTACTAATGGTAATGTTATAGTTGGAGAGATAGTGGAAACTTATCCAAGTGGTGTTTATGATGCTCATGTGTATATGCGTGATCCAGTAAATCCAAATAATTTAATTCCTAAATCAAATAATAACGGTATTTCAACATTGGTTCCTAACTGGTGGACAGATGATAGAGTTAAGTATGAATTTGATAGTGCATATCAGAATAGAATCCTATATAATAACCAAGGGTCTTTTAATGTGGAAAGGAATAACCCCAAGTGGTATTGAAGTAAGAGGATATGAACCTACAAACAGAAATCCAAATGCAACAGCATACCCCAAAAAGATAAATAAGGAGGCAATTAAAATTGAACAGAAAAAAATAAGAATTAAATTTAATTGGGAAAATAGGAGGATGGGAAGATAACAAAAACTATAGTGCCTGTGATAGCTTCATTCTTTATAGGAGACTATTCAGGATATTTAAAAGAATCTGTAAAAATATTTTTTGGAGAAAAATACAATTAAATTTTAATTATAAAAATTACTTATACAATGTGCTTTTTTTGATGGTGGATATGATAGCTATTTTTCAATAATTCCCCCATTAAAAAAATGCATAGAAGAAGTGGAGAAAATTAAGTCAGGAGTATCAGAAAACTTCTTTTTAGAAATGGGGGAAGGGTTTGGAGCAGAAATAAGAAAAGAAGCTGTTTTACTTTATTTTTTTATATGATTATGAAAAATACGGAGATTATGATATAATTCCGTTTGAATGCTTTTTATGAAACGTTGATTGGATGGATAAATTTTTTTAGAAACCCAGCCTGATTTAAATAAAAGAGATAGTAACTGAATATGATATAGATAAATAGAATTGGAGTGTACCCAAAATCTTGGACAAATAATTTGAAAACTTGTTTTCTATTTATTAAAAACTTAGTTTAAGAAAAAGTAATTTGAAAAAAAGTACATAGATGAATTTAAAATGTTAATTTTAGAATTATTAGAAGAAGGAAAAATAGAAATTATAAAAAAATAAAGCTATATTTTCAAATAATCGTTGTTGTAAAAGACAGCGGTTATTTTTTTCTTATCACATATAATTTAGGTTTTTAAAACAACTTTTTACCCAACAGATTCTATAAAATAAAAAGATGAAATAATATTGATGAGAGCATCCAGAAAAATATATAATTTTTGGAAGCATAAATTTTTTTATATAAATTCCCAAAAAGGGTGTGTAAAAATTTTTGTGTAAACCTCTAAATAATATATGGTAAAATAACTATATAATATTTGGAGGTTTTTGTTATGGCTAAAAAGAAAATTGACAACGAAATTTTTAAAACACTGATTGAGGATTACAATATTAAAGATACTAAATGATATTAAGGATATGCTTAAGGATTTGCTTTCGGGTACTATTCAAACTATGCTTGAAGCTGAAATTGAGCATGAACTGGGAGTATGCTAAACATTCTATGAAAGATAAGACTACTTCTAATGCTAGAAATGGACATTCCAAGCAAAACTGTTAGAAGTGAGTACGGCAATATTGACTTAGATATTCCTAGAGATAGAAATGCTGAGTTTGAGCCTCAAATCATCCCTAAATGAAATCAGTATATCTAAGCTTAAAGGAAGCAACAAAGAAATGGACTGGAAGAATACCAGGCTGGGGAGAAATATATTCTCAGTTAAGTATTTATTTTGAAGGAAGAATTTAAAAACAGGATGATAAAATTACCATCCTGTACCATATATTATATTTTGAGTTTACACAAAATTATGGACACTCTCTCATCCTATTTTTATACACCCTATTTAGTTAATTCTTTTATTACTTTCAATGCTCTTTCATAATCTGGCTGTTCTCCAATTTCTGGAACATATTCTACATATTGAATAATTCCATTTTTGTCAACAATGACAACTCCTCTGGCTAACAATCTTAGTTCTTTTATTACAAATCCATATTTTGTTCCAAAGTCTAAATCTTTGTGATCTGAAGCTGTTAGGGCATTTGAAATTCCCTTGTCTGCACAATATCTTCCAAGTGCAAATGGCAAGTCAGCCGAAATTGTAAGCAGCTGTACATCATCTCCAAAACTTGCGGCTTCTTGATTAAATCTAGCCAGCTGTAATGCACATACTCCAGTGTCAACTGATGGAAATACTGCAATTACAACAACTTTTCCCTTATAGTCGCTTAATTTTACTTCCTTTAGTTCTGGTGATAAAACTGTAAAATCAGGGTGCTGTTTGTCCAGCTTTTACTTCATTTCCTGTAAGAGTTATAGGATTTCCCTTGAATGTTACTTTATTTTTTATTTCTGTCATTTTTCTGCTCCTTTATTTTTAGTTTTTTTTTCTTTTGTATTTACAATTATCTATTTTATTTATAATTATAACATATTTAAAATTATTTGTACAGAAAAAAATTATTTGGTTTTCAAATAATAATTATTTTTTTACTTTTTTTGTTGCATTTGCCTTGACAATAAACTAATTTTAAAAAAACTGATTTTTTTACACAATAATAATTAATTATCTTTTTTTCCAGAATATGTGTCATTCCCTTGCTCGACAATATGTTTTTATATGCTCATCTTCCAGCGAATAATACACTACTTTTCCCTTCTTTTCTATATTTTACAAATCTTCCTTGCTTTAATACTCGCAGTTGATGTGAAATAGCGGATTGTGTCATTTTTAAAAAGGTATGCAATATCACAAACGCACATTTCCTCTTGAAACAAAGCGCTTAAAAATTTTTCATTCTGGTTGTATCTCCCAATATTTTTGAAAAAAATCTGACAAATCGTGTACAACTTCTTCTTCTGGCATTGTCTTTTTTTCCACTTTTTTTCCACAATGTCTTTATGTATAACTTTTACTTCACAATTTTTCATTTTCTTCTTCCATTATTTTTAGCCATTTTTCTCCCAAGTTTTTAAAAATATACGTTAATATTATATCACATATTGAAATAACGTGAAAGTAAACAATTCACATAATTTTTTTCTTTGATACTCTAAGGTAAAAGAAGTGAAAAAAACTACTAAAAAGAATGTTATAATATAACAAAGTTTTTGTACAATTCATACGTTATGCATAAGTTTGAAAATTTTTGAATTTTTAGGAGCGAAAGCTATGGCTGGAAAAAAAGTGATATTAAAAAGCAAATATTAGAAATTGAAGATGTGGAAGAACTGAATACAAGTGAAGAAAAACAAGTCTAAAAATAAAAGGAATACATGGAACATTATGGTAAAAATGAAGATTCAATAGACAATTATGTGATAAAAAAATAAAAAAATGTCTTGATATTATTAATCAGCTTGACTGGAAAGAGAACTTTAAAAAGAAAAATTGATATTTCTAAAATACGGAATATTTTTGAATGAAAGACATTATGGAATGGAAAAAAAGTAAAAAGAAACTATTTTTGGAATCTTTGGCAATGCGGCACTTTATGAAAAATAATAATAAAACCCCAATTATACTGTGCTTTAGCAGGTTCGGCTGGAACAGGCAAGACTTCAATAGCTGAAGCAATAGCCGAAGCATTAGGAAAAAAATTTGAAAAAAATTTCTATGAGTGGTGTATCTACGACATTTGAATTAACAGGGCTTACAAAAGGATATACTTCAGCTGCTCCTGGAAGAATTATAAAAAAACTTTGGCAAAATTTGGATGTGATGATCCTTTAATTTTATTAGATGAAATAGATAAGGTTAATCAGAAAAAAATCGGAGGGAGATATTGAGGAGTTTTACTCGAAATTTTGGATCCAGATCAAAATAAAAAGATTTAGGGATGAATTTTTTTAGAGTTGGAGTATGATTTGTCAAATGTAATGTTTTTTTAGCAACAGCTAATAATTTAAGCGAAGTTTTCGGAGCTATTAAAAAAAGTAGAATGGAAATTATTTATTTAGAAGATTATAATTTGGAACAAAAAGTTGAAATTGCAAAAAAACTATATAGTTCCAAGCATAAATAAAAAAATAGGTTCAAAAATTATTCTTTAGTGATGATATTTTAAAAATATGTGATACAAAAATTATACAAATGAAGCTGGAGTTAGAAAATTAAAGACAATTTTGATGAAAAATTTACGGAAGAATTGCTAAAGAATGGCTGGAAAAAGAAAAAAAGTAAATGTAACTTTGGAAAACATAGATTCTCTCATTTGTGCAGACAAAAATCCCAGTATTTCATTAAAAGTGAACACTGAAAAGTCAAAAAAATAGGAGAAGTGATGGGAATGGGGGTAACTTCGCTGGGAGGAAGAATTATGCCAATTCAAACGGCTGTTATGCCAGGAGATGGAAAAATTATAATAACTGGAAATCTTTCAGAAGTTATGAAAGAGGGAATAAATGTGGCAATTACATATTTGAGAACAAAAACTGAAGAATATCATCTAAAAAATCCTAATTTTTATAAGGAAAATGATATCCACGTACATTTTAATGAAAATGCTGTTCAAAAGGATGGGCCTTCCGCTGGAATCGCTATTACAACGTGTATCCTTTCAGCGTTAAATCAGGTAGAATTAAGGCAGGATATGGCTTTTACTGGAGAAATTACGATTTTGGGGAGATATTGCCTGTTGGAGGAGTGGCGAAAAAAATCGAAGGGGCTTATAAATCTGGAATAAGAAAATTCTTTGTTCCAAAAAGAAAAATGAAGATTGTGTAAATTTTTATAAGAAAAAGATATAATTGATAAAATAAAAAAATAGAATTTGTGGAAAATTATGAACAAATTTATTCAAAAACTTTTTTTGACATGTGAAGAAGAAAAAAAATTTATAAAAAAAGGAGAAAAATTTTATGAGAAAAAAATAAATGTAAGTTATTAATTTGGGCTAGTATTATGGTAATTTCAGTTGCATCTTTTCGGAATGTCTGGTAAAAAGTCCAGATAAATCGCCTTCAAAGCCAGAGGCTGCAGATGTGGATACAGTTAATGACAATGCTAGTGCTATTGGGAAAAAAAGCCGGACTTAAAAATTTCAAAGGCTGAATTAAATGCTGTTGCTGACAAGATTTTTTTAAAAAAATGAAGCTGGAGGTAAAAAAAGAGAATATTGTTTACTGGAATACCGGAGAGGATTTTCCTTCACTTGGAATTGGACATTTTATATGGTATAGAGCAGGGCAAAGGGGAAAATTTGCTGAAAGTTTTCCACAGCTTGTGGCTTATTACAGGGCTCATGATATAAAATTACCTAAAATTATTGAGGAAAATGAATATTCTCCTTGGGCAAAATAGTGATGAGCTTTTTAGATTGAAAAGAATTATGGATAACGATATTACTGAATTGACTAATTTTCTGTATAATACGAAAGATATTCAAGTTGCATTCATTTTTGAAAGATTGGAAAACTCTTTGGAAAAGATGATGGCAATTTCAGATAATCCAGAAAATGTAAAAAAACAGTTTTACCGTGTTGCACAGTCGCCAAACGGACTTTATCCTCTGATTGACTATGTTAATTTCAAGGGAGAAGGAATAACGAGAACGGAAACCTATAATGGAGAAGGATGGGGTCTTCTTCAAGTCTTTGGGAAAATATGAAGGGAACAGGAAGTGGAAAAGCCGCTCTTGAAGAATTTAGCAACTCTGCAAAAGCTGTGCTTGAAAGACGTGTAAAAAATGCTGGTCCTGACAGTAATGAGAAAAAAATGGCTGCAAGGCTGGTTAAATCGTTGTGATACTTATAAAAACTAATACTAAATTCCATTTGAAAAATAGAAATTATATTTTATTTATTTTTTTATAATAAATCCATTGCTTTAATGGGCAATAGCATAAGTTTGTAAAAATTAAATTGGGCAGTCTAAATTTTGTTTAGGCTGCTTTTTTGTTTTTTACGAAATTTCAGTATTAGTAAATATATTATATTTAGGGAACTATTGTTTGTTCATAAATAGAATTAATAGTAAAAAAATATTTTTTTATGGACAAAATTGCTTGCAAATATGACTGAATATAAGATATAATATAGATATATAAAATTTTTAGTGAAAGGAAGCGAGTATGAAAAAAATATTTTAAAAATTTTTTTAGTTAAGAGAATTGCAATGGGACTTGTAACATTGTGGCTAGTTATTACGATTACATTCTTTCTGATACATATGTTACCTGGTGACCCGTTTCAAAGTGAAAAAGCAATTCCGCCTAAAGTAAAGGAAAACTTGATGGCAAAATACCATTTAGACCGTCCGCTTGGGGAACAATATGTTGAATACTTAAAAAATATAGCAAAGGGGGATTTAGGATCATCCATGAAAGTTCGTGGGAGAACCGTTAATGATGTAATTAACCAGAGTTTTCTTACATCGGCTGATTTAGGAGCCAGATCTATTATATTTGCATTAGTTTTGGGTATTCCGCTTGGAATTATTGCAGCCCTTAAAAGGGGGAAATATCAGGACAGGCTGGCTATGATTGTGGCGATAATTGGAATATCGGTGCCGAGCTTTGTACTGGCGGGACTTATGCAGAAGTACTTCGTTGATATACATAATGGATTTTTAATTGACAATGGATTTTTGCCGGAATTTTTTAGAATCCGTTTATCTGGATGGGACAGTCCAGAGAAAAAGATACTACCAGTTGTGGCTCTTGGACTTTATACGGTTGCATTAATTGCACGTTTGTTAAGAGATAAGATGATTGAGGTAATGGGACAGGATTATATAAGGCTGGCTGTTGCAAAAGGTGTAAAACCTAAAAACATTGTATTTAAGCACGCTTTAAGAAATGCGATTTTACCGATTATTACAATAATGGGACCAACAATTGCGGCAGTTTTGACAGGTTCATTTGTAATTGAAAAGATGTTTTCAATTCCAGGATTAGGAAAATATTTTGTAGACAGTATTAATGACAGGGATTATACAATGGTGCTTGGAGTTACTGTGTTTTATGCAATATTCCTGATTATAATGATGATACTTGTGGATATTATTTATGTTTTAGTTGATCCTAAAATTAAACTTGGAAAAGGAGATGAAGTGTAGTGGCAGAAAATATAGAAAAAGTTGTAACTGAAAATAATTATATACCAACACCTGAAGATTTTAAAATCGTAGGTCCAGATACCACTCAAAGTGAAGAAATCTACAAACCAAGTTTAACATTTTGGCAGGATGGATGGAGAAGATTTAAGAAAAATAAATTGGCTCTGACATTTTTAGGTATAACAATTATCTTTTTGTTCTTAGCAATTTTTGGGCAGCATTTAACAAAATATTCCTACAGAGCCCAAGATTTGTCAGAAAAATTTTTAAGCCCTTCAAAGGGAATTGTAAAAGGTCATTACTTGGGAACAGATAATTTAGGACGTGACTTGTTTGCAAGACTTTCGCAAGGGATAAGAATTTCAATGGAATTATCAATAATAACAGCTGCTATTTGCGTTATTTTTGGAACAATTTATGGAGCTGTTTCAGCGTACTTCGGTGGAATTATTGATACGATAATGACTAGAATTGTAGAAATTTTACTAATTATCCCATCAATGATTTATATAATTTTTATTAATGGTTGTTATGGGAAATAGTGTAAAGACAATAATTATCGCAATGTCACTTACAAGATGGCTGAATTATTCGCTGCTTGTACGTGGAGAAGTTTTGAAAGATCAAGGAAAATGAATTTGTATTGGCTTCAAAAATCGCTTGGTGGAAATTTCTTGTGGATAACTTTGAAAGCACTTGATTCCAAATACGTTAAGTGTAATAATAATAAGACTTACAACAGATATACCAAATATTATCTTTACAGAAGCATTTTTTTAAGTTTCATCGGGCTTGGAGTACCGATTCCACAGGCTTCATTAGGAAATTTGGTATTTGATGGTTTCGTAAATATGACTTCATATCCATATTTATTTGTTATTCCGTCAGTTGTAATTTCATTAATTACATTGGCATTTAACATCGTTGGAGATGCTTTTAAATGATGCATTGAAATCCAAAACTAAGAGATTAAAAAAATTTTTATAAAATTTATTATTCTATAATTTAATATTATTTTTTTCTTAATTGTATTTATTTTTAGTTTACTTAAGCAAGGGTATCAAACGCCATACCCTTGCATCCCTCGCTTTTACGCAAAACTTTCTTATAAAGAAAAAAATAAAAACTCGATTTTTGAATATAAGTTATTTTTAATACGAATAATCGTATATAATTCAAAAATATATTTCAAAATCTCAAACAGTTATTTTTTTCTTTAACGAAATTTTGCTTTAATAATTAAATAAAAAGTTAAATGAATTAAAAAAATAAATAGAGTTAATAAAGAAAAAAAGTATTTAGTTATAAAAAGTTATGTAAAAACAATCCATATTAATACAGAGAGGATTAGAGAATGGGAAAAAAATTATTAGAAGTGAAGGACTTGAGTGTTTCTTTTTAATACGTATGCTGGGGAAGTGCAGGCTCTTAGAGGAATCAGCTTTTCTGTGGATCGTGGAGAAACGCTTGCAATCGTTGGGGAGTCTGGTTCAGGGAAATCAGTTACTGTGCAGACGATTATGAGATTGATACCGATGCCTCCAGGAGAAATTAAAAATGGAGAAATTCTTTTTGATGGGGAAGATTTGGTAAAAGCTCCTCTTGAGAGAATGCGTGAACTTCGTGGAAGAAAAAAATTGGAATGATATTTCAAGATCCTATGACATCGCTTAATCCGACTATTAAAGTTGGAAAGCAAATTATGGAAGGGATTTTGATTCATAAAAAAGTAACAAGGGAAGAGGCAAAGCAAAAAGCAGTTGAAATGCTTAGAAAAGTTGGAATTCCTAAACCTGAAGAAAGATTTCATCAGTATCCGCATGAATTTTCTGGAGGAATGCGGCAAAGGGCTGTTATTGCGATTGCTCTTTCGTGTGAGCCAGACCTGCTAATTTGTGATGAGCCGACAACAGCTTTGGATGTTACGATTCAGGCACAGATTCTAGATTTGATAAATGAATTGAAGAAAGAACTGAATATTGCAGTAATACTTATAACGCATGATCTGGGTGTAGTTGCTGAAACTGCCGATAGAGTAGTTGTTATGTATGCTGGAGAAAAATTGGAGGAAGCTCCTGTAAGGGAACTGTTTAAAAATCCAAAACATCCATATACTTGGGGACTTTTAAAATCACTGCCAAGACTGGATATGAAAATTGGAGAAAAGCTGGCTTCTATTCCAGGGACACCTCCAGATTTGCTTAATCCGCCTGTGGGAGATCCATTTGCGGCACGTTCTGAATATGCGATGAAAATTGACTATGAAAGAAAACCTCCGTTAATTGATTTGGGAAATGGGCACTTTGTAAAATCGTGGCTATATGTAAAGGGTGCTCCAAAAATAAAATCTCCTTTTGAATCGGAAGAAGAAAACAAAGGAACGGAGGGGAAATAATGGCATCGAATGAAAATAAAAAAGAAAAATTAATAGAAATGAAAAAAACTTGAAAAAAATATTTTTCCAATGAAAAAAAGACAAGTTCTAAAGGCTGTGGAAAAATGTCACAATGGATATTTACAAAGGTGAAATTTTAAGTCTTGTGGGAGAGTCAGGGTCTGGAAAAGACAACGCTTGGAAGAACTGTCAGCAGACTTTATGCAAAGACAAATGGAGATATTTTTGTTTAATGGAAAGCCAGTGGAAGAATATGGAAGAAAAAGAATTTACAAAAAGTTCAGATGATATTTCAAGATCCGCAGGCTTCGCTTAATCCAAGAATGACAGTTGGAGATATTATTGCCGAAGGAATTGATCTTCATAAGCTGGCAAGTTCAAAAGCAGGAAAGAATGGAAAAAGTCTATAAATTGTTGGAAATTGTTGGATTAAACAGGAACATGCAAGCCGTTTTTCCACATGAATTTTTCAGGTGGGCAAAGACAGAGAATTGGGATTGCAAGAGCGCTTGCGGTTGATCCTGAAGTGCTTGTGTGTGATGAGCCGATTTCAGCTCTAGATGTGTCGATTCAGGCTCAAGTTGTAAATTTATTAAAAGGATTTGCAAAGGAAAGAAACTTGACATTGTTATTTATTGCCCATGACTTGTCGATGGTAAAAATATATTTCAGACAGAGTGGCAGTTATGTATCGTGGAAAAGTGGTTGAACTGGGAACTCCTGAAGCTGTTTACGGCGATCCTGTTCACAGCTACACAAAATCACTTATTTCAGCTGTGCCAATAGCAGATCCTGATTATAAAAAAAGACAAAGAAAAATTGATATGGATGAATCATATTTGAGAAGTCCGATGGGAGATGTGTCTGAAATAGAGGTTATTCCTGAAACGCCTGAATTAACAGAATATAGACCTGGGCATTTTGTAGAAACTTCTTTTTTTAAAGGAAAAAGGGGCTAATTTAGTAAAATTTGAATATTTTTAAAAATAATTTTTTTATAAAAAAATTTATTGATGGAAAGGAATTGTTGAGATATGAAAAACTTTTTTTAATACTTTGCTTAATGTTATCAATGTTTATTATTTCTTGTGGAAAAAGGGGGAAAAAGGCTCGGGAAAATTCAGTATCATTTAATATGGAAGCTGAGCCGACTTCGTTAGATCCGCAAATTTTGACTGATATGAGCGGACTTTTTTGTAACAAGTATGACTTATGAAAGTCTTGTAAGATTGAATGAAAAAAATGAAATTATTCCTGCTGGAGCTGAAAGCTGGACTAAATCAGATGATGGTAAAGTATGGACATTTAAAATTAGAAAAGGTATGAAATGGTCAAATGGAGATCCAGTTACAGCAAAAGACTACTACAATGGTATAAAAAGAGGAATTGAACCAAAAACAGCCTCTGAATACGCATTTCTTGCCTATTATATTGAAAATGCGGAAGATTATAATACTGGAAAATTAAAGGATTTTGGAAAAGTTGGGATAAAGGCAAAGGATGACTACACACTTGAATTTACATTGTCACAACCTGCACCATTCTTCTTAAAAACGTTAATCATGCCAATTTATTTCCCAGTTAATGAAAAAGCGCTGGCTGCCAACGGAGATGGATATGCAACTGAAGCTAACAAGTCTATCTATAATGGACCGTTTATAATGGAAAAATGGGTACACGACAATAAAGTTGTCATGAAAAAGAATCCTAACTACTGGAATGCTAAAAATATAAAAATTGACACACTTACAGGTTTAATTGTAACTGACTTTGAAGCCGCTACAAACCTTTTTGAAAATAGAGAATTGGATTTGACAAAAATTTCTGTGGAAAAAATGGCAAACTATGAAGGAAAACCTGAATTGCACAAATTCCCTAATGGAAGAGTTTACTATTTAGGATTTAACACTTCAAATCCTGTGTTGAAAAATCAAAAGGTAAGAGAGGCATTATCTCTTGCAATTGATAGAAAAGAACTTGTAAGCAGTATTTTAAATGGAGCTGGAATTGTAGGTTCTGGAATTGTTTCAAATGGAACAGCTGGGGAAAAAGGCGACTTTAGGGAAGAAGCTGGAGACTTATTTGCTGGATTTGCAAAAGTTAATGCAAAACAGTTGTTTGATGAAGGGCTAAAGGAACTTAAAATGACGCCTGCACAAGTTAAATTGCATCTTTTGGTAGATGAAAATGGAACTGGTAAAAAGGAAGCTGAATTTTACCAATCTCAATGGAAAGATAAATTGGGAATTGATGTCGATGTGGAAGTTCTTACTAAAAAAGAAAGAATTGCACGTGCAAAAGCTGGAGACTTTGAAATTGTAAGATATGCTTGGGGACCTGATTATGCAGACCCTATGACTTATTTGGAAATTTTCCATTCAAAGGCAAAGGATATTAATTTTGCTAAGTATTCAAATCCTGAATATGACAGATTAGTTGACTTGGCTAAAGTTAATCAAGATAATAAAACTAGAATGGATGCGATGAAAAAAGCGGAAAAATTATTAGCAGATAACTTTACATATTCAACACTTTATTATGAAGTGGGAGTTTATTTGATAAATCCTAAATTAAAGGGAGTTGTAATACGTTCAGTTGGAGATTCTATCGACTTTTTATAATGCATCTATAACAAAATAATTTTTAATTTTGTCAAATTTATTTGACAAAAAGAAAAGGATGGATGTAAATATGAAAAAAATATTATTGATATTTACAATATTGCTGGCTTTTTGTGATTTCATGTGGAAAAAGCAGCGATTCTGAAACATTGAAACTTAATTTGAAGGAGGAGGAAAATCTTATGATCCGCAGCTTGCAAAATGATTCTACTGGAGAATTTGTGGATTCGCTTGTTACTGAAACATTGACAAGACAGTCGGATGATGGAAAATCTCTTCCTGGAGTGGCTGAAAAATGGGAACATAATGCAGATTCAACAGTCTGGACATTCCATTTGAGAAAAAAATGCGAAATGGAGTAACGGGGATCCGATTACAGCAAAGGACTTTAGAGATGGTTGGGTTAGAGCACTAGATCCTAAGACAGCCGGAGAATATGCAGATAAATTGTTTTTATAAAAAAATGCTGAACAATTTAATGCTGGAAAAAAATTAAAGATGAAAATCAATTGGGGATAAAAAGTTATTGATGATTACACATTGCAAGTAACATTAAACAATCCTCTTACATATTTTTGATTCAATTGTAAGAATTCAGACTTATGCTCCACTAAATAAAAAAAGTTCTATGAAAAAGTGGGAGATAAATATATGACATCTCCTGAAACTTCGATTTCATCTGGTGTTTATGTAATAAAATCTTGGACAAAGGGATTCTGAAATTGTATTTGAAAAAAATGAAAATTACTGGAACAAGGATAATATTAAATTGAAAATATGTAAAAATGTTATTTATAAATGATCCGTCTGCCAGTGTAAATGCCTTTAAAAAAATAAAGAAATTGATTCTACAAATATTTCAATAGAACAAGCGAAGGAATTTAAAAAAATGATAAACGTAAAATTCTTACAAAAGATGGTTCAGTATGGTATATGACATATAATATGAAAAATAAAGTGCTTGCGAACAAAAAAATTAGACAGGCATTGTCACTTGCTGTAGATAGGGAAAAAAATTGATTACAGATGTGCTTGACAATACAGGGAAGCTGCATATACTTATACAACAAAAAGGTGTTGGAATAATCGGTGTTTCAAAAGACTTTTCTGAAGAAGCAGGAAAAATTTTCCCGGCTTATAATCCACAAAAGGCAAAACAATTACTAGCCGAAGGATTAAAGGAACTAGGATTACAAAAATTACCTGAATTGACAATGATTTTTCAATGATTCTGGAAATAACAAGGTTATATCTGAGTATATTCAAGAAAGTTTGAGAATAAATTTAGGAGTAAATATTAATATTGAAGGAATGACATTCCAATCAAGATTGGATAAAATGCAACATAGAGATTATGAAATTGCTCTAGCTGGATATAATGGAGATTATAACGATGCTATTACTTATTTGGATAGATTCTTGACAAAGGATGGAAATAACTATTCAGATTATTCAAATCCACGTTACGATGAACTTGTTAAAAAAGTTAAAAGTTCTGGAAATCAGGAAGAAAAGAGTAAAAGATATGATTGAAATGGAAAAAGATAATAGCTGAAGATATGCCTGTGGGATTGCTTTACTATAGACAAAAATACTAAGCTGTTAAATCCAAAAGTTCATAATATTGTGTTTAGCCCAATAGGAAAAAGACTTTGTGCTGGATAATACTTATATAAAATAATCAAAAAAATTTTTTTATAGAGGAAGGGAAGTTGTTATGAAAAAGATAATAATTTTATTGGCAATGTTAATTTTTGCCATTTCCTGTGGAAAGAATGGTGGAAGCGGAAATACGTTTACATTGAATTTGACGGACGAGCCAAAATCCATTGATCCACAGCTTTCAACGGATGTTTTAGGAGGAACGGTTGATGACCTGATAACTGAAGGACTTACTAAAAGAGGAAAAGATGGTACGTTTGTGGCAGGACTTGCGAAAAGCTGGGATAAATCAGCTGACGGGCTAAAATGGACATTTCATCTAAGAGATGGAATAAAATGGAGCAATGGAGATCCGATTACAGCACAAGACTTTAAAAATGGATGGTTACGTGCATTAAATCCTCAAACTGCTTCACAGTATTCGTATATGCTTTATCCAATAAAAAATGCTGAAAAATATAATAAAAAGGCAGTTTCAGCTGAAAAAGTCGGAATAAAAGTTATTAATGACAAAACTTTGGAAGTGGAATTGGAAGCTCCTGTTCCGTATTTTGACAGTTTAGTTGCATTTAAGACATATATGCCGTTAAATCAGAAATTCTTTGACAAAACAGGTGACAGCTACTTTACAGAAGCTAATAAAACTATGTCTTCTGGAGCGTATACAATGGAAAAATGGACACATGGCTCAGAAATAGTGTTTAAGAAAAATCCTAATTACTGGGATGCGGATAATGTAAAAGTTGAAAATATTGTCTATAAAATAATTCCTGATAATAATTCTGCATTAAATGCATTTAATAACAAGGAAGTAGATGTAACTTCAATTACATCTGAACAGGCAAAAGGATTTAAGGACAATCCAAAAATGGTTTCAAAAAATGATGGTTCAGTATGGTATTTGCTATTTAATTTTAACAACAAGACTTTGGCAAACTTAAAAGTAAGAAAAGCGCTTCTTATGGCAATTGACAGAGAAGGACTGATAAATAATGTATTAAACGGATATGGAACTGCGGCAAAAACATTTGTTCCAAAAGGAATTGGAATAACAGGAAAAGATGGAAAAGACTTTACAGAATTTGTTCCTACATCAACACTTGGATATAATCCTCAAGAAGCTAAAAAATTATTAGCTGAAGGATTAAAGGAAGCTGGACAGGCTAGTTTTCCAAAAATGTCTATGCTGATTAATGAAAGTGGAAATAATAAGGTTATTGCCGAATATATTCAAGAACAATTGAGAAAAAATTTGAATATTCAACTGGATCTGGAAATAATGACTGCTCAGGAAAGATTTTCAAGAATGTCTCAAAAGGACTTTGATATGGTATTTGCTGGATGGTCTGGAGATTATCCTGATGCAATTACATATTTAGATTTATTTGAATCAACTGGTGGAAATAATAATGGTTCGTATAAAAACCCTGAATATGATGCGCTAGTTAAAACTGTTAGAAGCACAGCCGATCAAAATGTAAGAATTCCTGCACTTGTAAAAATTGAAGGAATAATTGCGCAAGATTTACCAGTAGGTGTGCTTTTTCACAGAGAAAAAAACAATATCTTGTTGATAAAAAAAGTAAAAAGGGCTTGAATTTACGCCAATTGGTGGAGAATATTATTTCGGAAACTTGTCATTGAAATAGTGGCTGGAAAAATTCTTTAATTTAAAGTGAGGAGGAAATGTATTAATGAAAAAAATATTTCTAATATTGACATTGCTGGTATTTGCACTTTCGTGTGGAAAAAGGAGGAAACAGGGAGTACATTTACTTTAAATATAGTTACAGAGCCATCATCAATTGATCCGCAAATAACCACGGATATTCCTGGAGGAACTGTTGATGAATTGATTTTGGAAGGGCTTTTAAGAAAAGACAAAACTGGAAAATCTGTAGCTGGAATTGCCGAAAAATGGGAAAAATCAAAAGATGGACTTGTGTGGACATTTCATCTAAGAGATGGAGTTAAATGGAGCAATGGCGACCCTGTAACTGCAAATGACTTTAAGGCAGGATGGATTCGTGGATTGAATCCTGATACAGCAGGAAGTAATGCAAGCATGTTATTTGTAATAAAAAATGGAGAAAAATATAATGCTAAAAAAGTTTCAGAAAATGAAGTTGGAATAAAAGTTATTGATGATAAAACTTTACAAGTAACTTTGGAATCGCCTATTCCGTACTTTGATGATTTAGTTACATTTAAATCATTCATGCCATTAAATCAAAAGTTCTATAACAAAGCAAAGGATAAATACTTTACAGAAGCTGAATATACAATTTCAAATGGTCCTTACACTTTGGAAAAATGGACTCATGACTCAGAGTTAAAATTTAAGAAAAATCCTAATTACTGGGATGCAGGCAATGTAAAAACTGATAATGTTGAATTAAAAATAATTGCAACTGATTCAGCTGTTAATGCCTTTAAGAATAAGGAAGTTGATGTAACAGCGGTAACTTTCGAGCAAGCTAAGGAATTTGCAGGAAAACCAGAACTTGTAAAAGCAAATGATGGTGGAATCTATTATTTATTGTTTAATACAAAAGAAAATGTATTTAAAAATGCAAAAGTAAGACGTGCAATAACTATGGCAATAAATAAGGAAGAACTTGTAAATAAAGTGCTGGAAGGATCTGAAAAATTAACTAAGACATTTACTCCATCTGGAATTGGATTAAACGGAGTTTCAAAAGATTTTCCAGCGGAAGTAGCAACTGACCAGCCTAAATTTAACGTAGCAGAAGCTAAAAAATTGCTTGCAGAAGGACTTAAGGAAGAAGGACTTTCAGAACTTCCAAGATTTGAAATTTTATTTAACGATACAGGAAGCAGAAAAGCTATTGCAGAATATATTCAAGAAAGTTTGAGAAATAACTTGGGTGCAAATGTTGAATTAGATATGGTAAGCGGTAAGGAACGTATTGAAAGAACTAAGAAGAGAGATTATCAAATTTCATTGCAAAACTGGACTGGAGATTTCTTAGATCCAATTACATATTTAGATCTATTTGACAGTACAAATGCAAACAACCGTGGAGATTTCAAAAACGTAAAATATGATGAATTGACTAAAACTGTAAAAAAAGTTCTGCTGATCCAAAAAGTAAGAGTTCCAGCAATGATTGAAATGGAAAAACTTATTTCAGAAGAACAACCAGTTACAATCTTATTCCAAAAAAACAAAAAAACTTTATTTAGTAAATCCAAAAAGTTAAAAAAATTTGGGATTTGTGTCAATCGGTGGTGAATTCTTTATTAGAGATGTTGTAATGAACTAGTTTCAATTAAAACAAAAAAATTTAAGAACAATATTTTATATTCCCCATTTAAATAGCAGATTTTTACAAGGGATCAAGACCTCTTGCCAGTAAATAAACAAAAATATAATTTCTGTTTTTTTAAATGGGGTTTAATATTATTAAATTAAAAAAAATAAAAAAAGGAAATGTAATTTTTATGAAAAATAAGTTTGTCCTGCTGGACAGAGATGGTGTTATAAATGTGGAAAAAAATCGTATTTGCATAAAATTGAAGATTTTGAATATGAAAAATGTGGTGGAAGGACTTTTAAAATTGCGGGATTTGGGATATAAATTTGCGATTATAACGAATCAGGCAGGAATTGCGAGAGGATATTATACGGAAGAGGATTATTTAAAAATTACAAAAATTTTTATTGAAGATGATTTAATGAAAAAAAGGGATAAAAAAATTGAAAAAGTCTTACTTTTGTCCGCATCATCCAAATGTTACTGGAAAAATATGGAATAGAATGTAATTGCCGAAAGCCAAATACGGGGAATTTTGAACTGGCGATAGAGGAGTTTGATATTAATGTTAAAAAAATTCTTTTTATGATTGGGGATAAAATAACTGATTTGATTCCTGCCAAAAAAAATTGGGGATTATGCCTGTCCTGGTAAAAAAACTGGATATGGTTTGAAGAGTTTGGAAGAACTTGGGGGAACAGGATTAGATCCGATGGTTGTGGACGATATTCTAGATTTTGCAGACAATATCGAAAAAAATATAAATAAAAAAAATAATATATACTCGAACCCGTTTAAAATAGAACTGCTAAAAAAATTATATAAATCTAGGGTTTGAGTAAAATAGTCATAATTTTTGAATTCAGTTTTTAAAAGCAGTTTTACTATAAATTTACGTTTGAATAACAGATTTAACGTGAATTTTTTTAGCAAGGGGTCAAAGCCCCTTGTTTTTTTATCTATTTAAAATTTCTTCAGTTTTTTTCTTATATCTTTTTCCCTTGAAACAACATGATGTATTTTTTTATTTCTTCTAACTTATCAATAATTCTTTTATTTTTCTTCTCTGGAAAAAAATTTTTTTACTGATAGAAAAAAATTTCATAGAGCCTTCAAAACTTCTGATGGACTTTGTTAAATAAAGCCGTTTTTCTAAAAAAAGGAGGCTTTCTGACAATATCATCAAAGTCAATAAATGCAATCTTCCCGCTATTTTTTTGTCTATAAAAAAAGTTTCCCCAAACTAAAGTCCATGTGATAGTATCCCTTTTCAAAAAAAAATTTTTTCAAATTTATACCATAAGTCAATTGTCTTATATGTAAGCTCAAAATCATCCTTTTCCCACAAGATAATCATAATAGGATATAAAATTTCCATTAAATGTTTTTATTTATATTTTTCCAAGACAGTTTCTATCTTTATATGAAGCGGCATATATTTTATAACTTTATACTTCGTTATTTTTCATAAAGTTCAGTTCTGGAAAAATCCCTTTTCCAAATATTTTTGAAACCTTTTAAGGAATTTTTTTCCCTTTTCTCTTGTAAATCCAAAAAAATCTTCAAAAGCCTTTTTATTTTTTTATATTCATAAGTTTTATAAAAATAATTTTTTTCATTATCTGTATTTAAATTTTTTTACTTTCCTGCATTTTTTTATTTTTTTCCTTTAATTTTATTTTTCTTTATTAATTCTAACATATCTTATTTTTTTATTTCAATCGTAGCATATCAAATTTTTAGAAATAAATAAAAGCAAAATAATTAATTTGAAATTAGGTATTTTTTTGTTGCACTCAAGTGAATTTAGTACGAGGAATAGTATTTTTTTGTAGAATATTTTTTTATTTTGGTTTGTAATATAGTTTTATTATTTAATTTTTTTATAATTTTTTTAACCTCCCAAAAAAACAGATAAATATAAATTTTTTTCAAAAATTGATATTGACAATACATTTTATTGAGGTATACTAAAAAAATATGAAATAAAAAAATTTTAATTTAGGCAGTTGTAAAAAGTAAATGAATTTATAATAAAGTCTTTTTGTCAGAAAACGGAGGAAACACGAAAAATTGAATTACAGAGATACTATATTTATTTAAATTTTTTGATTTTTACAAATGGCTAAAAAATTTTAATTTGGAAGGAGAAAGCAGAAATGATTAATTTAATCGTAGCAACTCATGGAAAAATGTCGGAGGAAACTGTTAATCTTACAAAAATGGTTTTAGGAGAAAGTGAACAGCTGGATTTTGTCACTTTTGTGCCTGGAGAAGGACCTGAAGATTTGATAAAAAAATATCAGGACATTATTGCAAAATATAACAGCGAAGGAACATTATTTTTGGTGGATTTATTTGGTGGAAGTCCATACAATGCAGCGTGCCGTGTAGTTGCCGAAACAAAAAATACTGATGTAATAACAGGGGTTAATGTGCCTATGTTGCTGGAAGTGCTAGACGCTAGAGAAGAAACAGACGATGTTGCAGAATTAGTTCAAATTGCAAAAAATTCTGGAATTAACGGAATTAAGATTTTCAGTGAATTATTTGTTGATAATTCTGATGATGAAGATGAAGATTTGGATGAATTGGATTTATAAAAGTTTACTAAACATTTATAAATTAAAATATAAAATAAATGTAAAAATTTTTTTACACACTCGAAAAAAACAAAAATTTTTAAAAAAATTAAGTAAAAAAATATAAAAAAATAAAAAAAGAAGGGAGCGTTACTGCAAACTAAATTAAAATAAAAAAATAATTACAGAGTTTTCAGTAGCGGGAAATAGAATTATGGAATTAGTTTTAACAAGAATAGACTCAAGATTAATACACGGACAAGTTGCGACTTCATGGGTAAAAGCAACTAAACCTGAAGCAATTTTTGCGGTAAATGACGATGTGGCAGAAGATAAAATTAGAAAATCACTTTTATTACAAGTGGCACCTGAAGGAGTAAAATCATTTGTAATACCTGTTGAAAAAGCAATCGCAGTTTACAAAAACCCTAAATATGCTAAAACAAAAGTAATGCTGCTTGTTACTTGTCCAGCTGATGTAGTTAGATTAATCGAAGGTGGAGTTGACATTAAAACAGTTAATGTTGGAGGAATGACTTTTAAAGAAGGAGACAAATTAATTTCAAAAGCAGTTGCAATTAATAAAGATGATTTGGAAGCATTCAACAAATTAAGATCTATGGGAGTAGAACTTGATATGAGACAATTAGTAACTTCTGCAAAAAGAAGATATTAATTCTAAACTAGATTCTATTTCATTTGACTAATAAAAAAATATCAGGAATATAAAAATTTCCTGATTTATTTAGTAAAAATTAAAAAAATCATTGTAAAGTATAAAAAAACTCAAAAATTGTAGGAGGGCTAAAAAAATGAATGTTGTTCAGTTAATTTTACTGGTATTGGTAGCAGCAATAACAGGAATGGGAAGCGTACTTTGATGAAAGACAGACTCACCGTCCATTAGTGGCGTGTACTTTAGTCGGTCTTGTACTAGGAGATTTAAAAAAACAGGAATTATCTTAGGTGGTTCGCTTGAAATGATAGCACTTGGATGGATGAATGTCGGAGCAGCAATGGCACCAGATGCAGCGCTAGCAAGTGTAATTTCAGCGATATTAGTAATAGTAGGTAAACAGTCAATTGGAGAAGGAATCGCAGTTGCAGTACCGATTGCAGCGGCAGGGACAAGTTCTTACAATTTTCGTTAGAACAATAACAGTATTCTTTCAACATAAAGCGGATGATTTTTGCAGAACAAGCTAATTTTTAAAGGGATTGAGATGTGTCACCTTGCAGGGATTGGCTTTACAAGCGTTAAGAGTTGCGATACCAGCACTTCTAGTTGGTCTAATTGCGGGAACAAGTGCTGTAGAAGGAGCATTACATGCAATTCCTGAAGTAATTACCAGAGGATTGCAAATTGCAGGAGGATTTATCGTAGTTGTTGGGTATGCGATGGTTATAAATATGATGGAAGCAAAAAGCTTTTGATGCCATTTTTTTCTTCTTAGGATTCGTAATAGCAGCATTTACAGAATTTAACTTAGTTGGTTTAGGTATTTTTGGGATTATGTCTTGCAATCTTGTACATTCAATTAAATCCTAAATATCACGCTTCTATTGCTTTGCCAAGTGGTGGAAATGATGGCGGTGGAGCTGGGATTACAGAAGAAGCTGACGATGAATTGGAAGGACTATAGGAGGTAAAAAAAATGGCAGAAAATAATGTAGAAAAAAAATTAACTGATAAAGATTTGAAAAGCATGTATTGGAGATCTACTACTTTATTAGGTTCTTTCAACTTTGAAAGAATGCAGTCAATGGGATTTTGTGTAACAATGATTCCTGCAATAAAAAGACTTTATTCTAAAAAAGAAGATCAAGCAGCTGCATTAAAAAGACATTTGGAATTCTTTAACACTCAACCTTGGATTGGTTCAACTATAATGGGTGTTACGGCTGCGATGGAACAGGAAAAAGCAAATGGAGTAGACATTGATGACGCAACTATAAGTGGTATTAAAGTAGGGCTTATGGGACCACTTGCTGGAGTTGGAGATCCAATTTTCTGGGGAACATTAAGACCAGTTTTAGCGGCACTTGGAGCTTCATTAGCTATTGCTGGAGGAAATTTACTAGGTCCATTGATTTTCTTCATTGGAATAAATATTGCAAGAGTTTTGACTAGATGGTATGGATTAAAATATGGATATGAAAAAGGAACTGAAATCGTTGGAGATATGGAAGGTGGAGTTATTCAAAAATTAACTCAAGGTGCTTCTATATTAGGGCTTTTCGTAATGGGAGCCTTGGTTTCTAAATGGACTTCAATAAATGTTCCATTGGTATTGTCTAAGTATACTGATTCAACAGGAAAAGAAGTTGTAACTACTGTTCAAAGTATTTTAGATTCATTATTACCTGGATTATTAGCGCTATTATTAACATTTGGATGTATGCACTTATTGAAGAGAAAAGTAAATGCTATTTGGATAATTTTTGGCTTCTTTGCAATAGGAATAATCGGATTCTGGTTAGGAATTTTGGCATAATATGTTTAAGAAAAATGATTTCAAAAAGTGGAAAAAAATTTGTGAAGGTTCCGCCAAAGGAAGGATATATTAAAAAAATAGTTCTATTTTTAGTTACAGGACTTATGATTATTGGAATGATCTTTATATCCATTTACAAAAGGTTATGGAACAATAATAGCTTTTAGCAGCGGCTCTAATTGTTATGGTTGGGCAAAAGTTGCTTATAAAAACAGGCTAAGAATGATTTTTCGTGATATGTATTATGCTAAAGATATGTATTTGAAAAACTAAAAAAATACTGAATATTTGGACTTTATTACAGCTCGTTCTAAACAAATGATTAATGATGTAAAAAGTTTTTATCAGATAGGGCGAAAAAAAGAAATAGCAGAACTTCAGAAGTTTGTTGAAAAAAATATAAAAAGTAATTTTTGTAATTATTGAAAATATAAATTATAATTTAACAAAAGATAGCAAGAAGTCTCCGACTTCTATAAGTGGGAGATGAATTGCTTTTTTTATTGAAAAAAAGGATATATCCATGATACAATTTTTTGTATGAAATATCGAAGAGAAGTTATAAATAATAAAATTTCTAAAGAAATAATTAGAAATAATATTCAAAATCAAAAGGAGGTGTAATTTTTATAAAAATATAATTTAGCATTCAAATACAGGATTTATCCAAATAAGGAACAAGAATTATTGATAAATAAGACTTTTGGATGTGTTCGTTTTGTTTACAATACGATTTTTGTATACTGCGAATAAATTTTATGAAGAAACTGGGAAAAAAATAAAATAATTACACCTGCCAGTTTGAAAAGTGAAAACCAATTTTTGAAAGAAGTGGACAGTCTTGCACTTTCAAATGCTCAATTAAATGTAAGGCGATCGTTTACAAATTTTTTTCAGAAAGAGAGCGAAAGTTTCCAAAGTTTAAATCTAAAAAAAAATTTAAACTTTTTTTATATTTAAAGTATGATATAATTAAAACATAAATTTTTATGGGAAAAATATTGAGATAGTAAAATAAATAGGAGGAAAAATGTTAGAAAAATTAGCACACTTGAGAGAAGAAGTGTTAGAAAAACTTGATAAAGTTGGAAATCTTGAGGAATTGAATGAATTGAGAGTAAAAATCTAGGGAAAAAAAGGGGAATTTACGGCGATAATGAAGGAAATGGGAAATATCGCTGCTGAGAAAAAGAGCTGAGTTTGGAAAAAAACTACGAATGAAATAAAAAAATGTGTTGTTGGCGAAATTTGATGAAACTACAACTGGCTTGAAGGAAATTGCTAAACAGGAAAGATTGAAAAATGAAACAATAGATGTGACTTTGCCGGGAAGAAAAGCTAATGTTGGATCGCTTCATCCACTTACTAAAACAGTTATGGAAATTAAAGATATTGTTTCTTCTATGGGATTTGACATTGTTGATGGACCTGAAGTTGAGTATGTAAAATATAATTTTGATGCATTAAATATTCCAAAAACACATCCATCGAGGGAAATTACTGATACATTCTATATTAAAGAAAATGAAGTTGTATTGAGAACGCAAACTTCTGGAATGCAAATTAGATACATGGAAGACAGAAAACCACCATTTAGAATGATTTCGATTGGAAAAGTTTACCGTCCAGACTACGATGTATCGCATACACCAATGTTTCACCAAATGGAAGGACTTATGGTTGGAGAAAATGTTTCTTTTGCAAATTTTAAAGCGATTTTGGAAAATATTGTAAAGAAAATATTTGGAGAAGACAGAAGAGTAAGATTTAGACCACACTTTTTCCCATTTACAGAACCTTCTGCAGAAATGGACGTAGAATGTGGAGTTTGTAAAGGTGAAGGATGTAGAGTTTGTAAAGGGAACAGGATGGCTTGAAATTCTTGGAAGTGGAATGGTAAATCCAAAAGTGCTTTCAGGTGTTGGAATTGACCCACAAAAATATCAAGGATTTGCATTTGGATTGGGACTTGAAAGAATTACGATGTTAAAATATGGAATTGATGACTTGAGAGCATTTTTTTGAAAATGATGAGAGATTTTTTTGGACCAGTTCTAATAAATTTATAATAGTATTTTTTAGCTAAAAATTTTTGATGGAAAATTTATTTGAATGTAGAATAGAAAAAAATCAATTGGAGTGTTAAAAATGGATGATAAAGAAATCAAAAATTGATGATGAGTATGTGCAAAAAAATTTTATGAAGAAATTCGTGAGGATTATGAAAAAAATTCACCAACGAAAAACTTTTGCAAAAAAATAAATCTGGTGGAAGATAAGTTGAAAAATAACAGATAGTAAAATTGTGGGATTGCCGTATCTTCCAAAAGGAGCAGAATTTCCAAAAGCACCTAATGGTGAGGAAATGCTGATGATTGCACAGATTAATTGTGAGGATTTGAAGGGACTAAAGGATTTTCCACAAAAGGGAATTTTACAGTTTTTTGTATTTGATGACGACGATGCTATGTTTGGACTTGACTTTTGATAATCCGACGGTTCAAGATACTTTTCGTGTGATTTATTACGATGAGATTGAAAGAATTTTTACGATGAAAAAAAGAGCTTGAAAAATATTTATAAACCGCATAACTATGAGGAAAGTTTTTCTTACAAACAATAATGAAAGTTATAAAATAAAATTTTGAGTTACGAACAGAGAAGGAAAGATTTGAAGAGGCGATTTATAATGTGTTTGATAAACTTTGTAAAGAGAAAAATTTGGAGCAGCATCAAGAAGATTGGCTTTATCGTAAAATATTGAATATTGAAATGGAATATTCAGAAGAACCACATTCACAATGTGATGGATTTGCATTTTTTACGCAGAGTGATCCGAGAGAATTTGAAGAAAAAAATATAAAAAAATATGATACGGTGCTATTTCAATTGGATAGCGAATATGATGAAAATACGAAAAAATGGAAAGTTTGTATTGGAGATGCTGGAGTATTAAACTTTTTTATAAATCGTGAAAAGTTGAAAAACAAAGACTTTACAGAAATTCTCTATAATTGGGATTGTTATTAAATAAAAAAAGTTATCCACATTATTGTGGAAAAAGACATAATTTATAAATTAAAGAAAGGAGAGTGTGATAATCTATAAATTGAGAATTTATAGGTTTGTCATACAAAAAAATAGAATGCTAATTTCGTTAAACTGGTTAAAAGCAATATATAGATTTAGATGGAATAGAAATAAATGAAATGGAAAATGCCTTGACTATGATTGGTCAGGAAGTAGAAAAAATCGAGGTTTTAGGGGAGAATTTAGAAAATGTTGTAACAGCGCAAATTATTGAAAAAGAAATGCACCCTGATTCTGACCACTTGACAATTTGTAAAGTTGATAATGGGAAAGAAATTTTGCAAATCGTGTGTGGAGCACCTAATCATAAGGCTGGAGACAAAGTTGTGTTGGCACAAGTTGGAGCAAAATTAGCTCCAGATTTTGTTATTAAAAAAGGTAAAATTAGAGGTGTAGAATCGAATGGAATGTTGTGTTCTGAAGAAGAATTAAACATTGGGAAAGATTCGGATGGAATTATGATTTTGCCTGAAGATACGCCTGTTGGAGTGCCTATGAAAGAGTATTTAGGAATTAACGATACAGTTTTTTTGAATTGGAAATCACTCCAAATCGTCCTGATTGTTTGTCGCACATTGGGATTGCAAGAGAATTAGGAGCTTATTACAATAAAGAGGTTAAATATCCAAGTTTTTGTGATAAATTCAGAAAGTTCTGAAAAAAACGGCTGATAACATTTCGGTTGAAATTGAAGACAGTAATTTGGCGAAAAGATATGTGGCTAGAATAATTAAAAATGTTACAGTTAAAGAAAGTCCAAAATGGTTAAAAGAAAGAGTGGAATCTATTGGAATTAGAAGTATTAACAACATTGTAGATGCTTCAAATTTCATAATGATGGAATTGAATCAACCAAATCATACTTTTTGATTTGGATAAAATTGAAGGTGGAAAAAAATTGTTGTGAGAGCGGGACATGAAAATGAGAAAATTGGTTACGCTTGATGAGCAAGAAAGAGAATTGAATAGCGATGATATCGTGATTTCTGATGGTGTGAAAGCCGTTGCACTTGGTGGAGTAATGGGTGGACAAAATTCAGAAATTACTGAAAAATACAAAAAAATATTTTTGTTGGAAGTAGCAAACTTCAATTCACAAAATGTTAGAAAAAAACTTCAAGAAGATTGACATTATTTAGTGAATCTTCATACAGATTTGAAAAGAAGAGTCGATGAAGAAAAATGCAATTAATGTGATAAATAGACTTGCAAACATCATTCAAGAAGTGGCAGGTGGAGAAATTTTTAGAAGGAGTAGTTGACAATTATCCTGTTCCATATAAGAAAAAAACAGCTACATTAAACTTTGAGAGATTGAACCGTTTTTGTTGGGAAAAAAATATTCCACGTGAAACAGTTATTGGGATATTGACTAGACTTGAAATCGAGGTTGTAGATAATGGGGAAACATTGACATTGACTGCACCTACTTACCGTGATGACTTGGAAAATGAGCAAGATTACTTTTGAAGAAGTTATTAGAATGTACGGTTTTGATAATATTGAAAAATATTTTTACCAAAATTGGATATTAGTGAAAAAAACCAGTTATTGACACAACAAAACTTTCTACACAAGTGAAATTGATTGCGGCAAATGCTGGGCTTAAAGAAGTTATTAATTACAGTTTTGTACCAAAAGATGCGATGGAAAAAAATTAAATACACAAGCGTTGAAAGAGAAAAATTTAATTGATTTATTGAGACCAATTACAGAAGATTTTTGTAACATTGCGTCCAACATTGCTTTTATAGCTTGTTAAAAAAATGCTAAAGAAAATATGAATAGAAATGCTACAAATATTAGATTTTTTTGAAGTTAGTAGAACTTTTGTGAAAGCGGAAGAATTGGCGAAGGAAGAAGTGAAAATTGGGAATAATTTTTGGCTGGAGAAAATAATAAGACATTGTGGAATCCAAAAACCAGTCCCTTATGATTTTTTTATGACTTAAAAAGGAATTGTGGAAGAAATTTTTCACACAATTAAAATTCAATAATTATATGATAAAACGTTCTGAACAAAGTCAATACCATCCAGGTCGTTCAGTTGACGTATTTGTTGGTCGTGAATTGATTGGAAGCTTCGGGGAAATTCATCCAGACGTATTGGAAAAACTTTGATTTAGGAAAAACATCAGTTTTAGTTGGAGAATTTAACATTGACTTGATTCAAAAAAATATTGGTAAGAAAAATTAAATATCAAGGAATTGTAAAAATATCCAGCTGTTCCAAGAGATTTTGCGTTCGTTATGAGAGAAGATATTTTTAGTTGGAGATGTTTTTAAAAACTATTCAAAAAGTTGATAAAAAGATTGAAAAAAAGTGGAATTATTTGACATTTATCAAGGTGCAGGAGTGTTGCCAGGAATGAAGAGTGTGGCAATTAGTGTAATCTTGAGAGATAAAAAAACAAAACACTTGAAGAAAAAGGAAATTGTTGATATTTCAAATAAAATCGTGGCTAAAGTTGAGAAAAGATTATGGAGCGGTTTTTGAGAAAGTAGAAGATAGAATTCAATTTTTAAGATTGCTAAGTATCGGATTAAAAAAATGAAACAAAAAAAGGGGAAATTGAGGTGTTAAAAATTGTAACTTTGCCATTTAATGAGAGGACAGAAGAATTTGAGCAAGGGAAGCTGGAAAGGATATTAGGAAATGTCCAGATTGTGAAGTATCAGGCTGAGCTAGTGAAAAATTGAGGGAAATATTACTGGACGGCTTTTTGTTGAATATGAAAAGGCGGAGAATATAGATAAAAAAATTTAGAGAAAAAAATAATTTTTTTGCAAAAATGGAAGAGATATTAAAGAGGTTAACAAAAATCATGAAGAATATCTTTCAGAAGAAGAAGCTGAGCTATATAAGATTTTGAAGGAATGGAGAGCTGGAGAAGCACAAATGCTGGGATATCCACCTTACATCGTTGCTTCAAATCAGCTTTTAGTAGACATAATAAAGGCAAATCCTAAAAAAACTGTTGAAGAACTTTCGCAAATAAGGGGAATGGGGAAACGGAAAGTTAGAGATTACGGGGAGGAGCTTTTTGCTGATTTCTGGAGAATTTTTACGATATGAAAAGTTGAATAGTAGAAAAATAAAAAATGTATTTGTACTGTATTGAATTTTTTTATGAAAAAGTAGTATAAGACTAATAAGAAATCCCAACAAGAAGATTATCGAATATAGCAGAAAAAGAGACTCTGTTTATTAATTGAACAAAGTCTCTTTTTGATTTAATATCAATTTTTTATCCTTTTACTGCATAAACCACAACCGCAAAAAGCAATTACAGCTATAATTACCATAAAAAGTCCACTTAATATCATTGAAAAAAAATATTCATCAAATTTCGATTTTTCACGATTTTTTTGATACATAAAATAGATAGAACGAAAAGAGCATAAAATACATAAAATATTTACAATACCAAATATATGTGACACTGTATAATGCACTTTTAAAAAAATGCAATAAATTGGCTTAAAATTGGGATTAAACTCATAATTAATGCAATTTTACTAACTTTTTGATGTTGTTCCTTGTCTGAAAGAAAAAAACTCTTTTTTTCAGTTGTTTTTTTGATTACTTCATTGTTCATAGAAAATCATCCTCTCATTATTTTTTTATTAAATTTTTGTTTCTTCCTTTTCTATATTCATATATTACCACATCAACCTTACGGCAACATTTTTCGCTACTTTACATTTACCTTACTTTTTTTGGAAAATTTGGGAAGTTAGGGAGTGATTTTTGTGATATAATGATTTATGAATTTTAGTGATAATTGGAGGAAGTTTGAAATGGTTGAAAAAAATATTTGAGAGATAAATGTATTTTAATTGTGGATGATGAGCAGGAAATTTTTGAATATGGTTGTGTCGATTTTTGGCAGATGGAGGTTATGAAAAATACAAGGACTGCTAGAAATGTGAAAGGAAGCGTTTAAAATGTGCTGAAAGAAGTGGAAACCTGATTTTTGCGATATTGGATGTGATGCTTCCAGATGGGAATGGTTTTGAGTTGCTTGAAAAAGTTGAGAAAGGATAGCGATTATCCGATTTTATTTTTTTAACAGCACGAGGAGAGATGAAGACAAGTTTAAAGGATTTGGATTGGGAGCGGACGATTATATTGTAAAAACCTTTTTTTGCCAAAAAGAACTTTTGTTTAGGATTACGGCAATTTTGCGACGGACTTACAAGGAAGAGAATTTTTATTGTGAACTTAAATGGCTGTCAGATTGATTTTTTTCACGAGGGAGAAATTGTAAAAGATGGAGAAAAAAATTTTCCTTAACTGCAAAAGGAATACGAACTACTAAAAACTTTATACAGAAATGCTGGACGAATTGTAACGATTGATTCGCTATGTGAAGCTATTTGGGGCGAAAATGCTTATGTTTACTCAAATTCTTTGATGACTCATATTAGACGGATTAGGGAAAAAAATTGAGAAAAGAGCCGTCACATCCAGTTTCTCTTATAACAATGAAAGGATTAGGTTATAAATTAATCGTGGAGGGAAAAATAGCATGAAAAAAATATTAAAACTTATACGCCGTTTTGTAATAACAATAATATTAAGCATATTTTTTTGCTTTATATTTTTAAATATTTTTTTGTTTGAATTTATATTTTTTTCAAATATTCGACAGATGATTCTCCTTCAGATAAAACTTTTGAAATAGCGAAAATGATAAAATTTAAAAGATAGAAAATATTTTTTTGCCAGATAAAGAAATTTCCAATTTGAAAAAAAGCAAAATATTTGGGCAATTGTGATTGACAATGATTCTAAAAAAAGTGATATGGCAAACAGAAAAACTTTGCCAGGCGAGATTCCAAAAAGAATATTCGGTATTCGATATAGCGCTATTTTTCACACGCTTACATAAAAAGGCTATCCAGTTTTTTACAGCAAAAAAATTAGAAATGATTTACTTGTATTAGGATATCCAAAAAGACAGTTACTGGAAATATTCCACAGCTACCTGGAACTATCGTTTAATTCAAAAATGTTCCTAATTTTTTTCTTATATTTTTACTATCCAATATATTCTTTTGTATTTTTTTGATTTACATTTTTTTCAAATTCAAAACTTTTAAAAATCAGTAAATCCAATAATAAAAAGGTATACAGGATTTGCCAAAAGATAATCCAGTAAATATAGATGAAAAAAAGGCGTTTTATCTGAACTTGCAAAAAGTATAAATAAAACTTCTGAAATTTTTGCAAAATCAAAGAGAACAACTGCGAAATAAAGACACGGCACGAGCAAACTGGATTGCAGGGAGTTTCCCACGACATTCGTACTCCATTGTCAATGATAATGGGCTATGCAAGTCAATTAAAAACATCTTCAAATTTATCAGAAGAAATGGCAAAAAAACTTTCTGTTATTTTGAAACAAAGTGAGCGTATAAAAAAATCTAATAAATGATTTGAATCTTGCTTCAAAAATTAGAATATAATATGCAGCCTTTTGAGAAGAAAAAAGAAAATGCAGTTGCAGTCGTTCGGCAAGTTATTGTTGATTTTTTGAATATGGATATTGACGAGAAATTTCCGATAGAATGGAAGACGAAAAAGTGAATTTGTATCTTGCTTTGTTAATGTTGACAAAAAAATCTGATAAAAACGAGCTTTGGCGAATTTAATTCAAAAATAGTATTAATCACAATGAAAATGGTTGCACAATTTATGTTTCAGTAAAAAGAAGATGAAAAAAATTGTATAATTTGTGTTGAAGATAATGGAATAGGAGTTTCTGATAAAGAGCTAGAAAAAGCTCAATAATACGCCACATTATATGGTTTTGTGACAAAAATACGACAGAACAACAGCACGGTTTAGGGCTTCTTATTGTAAAACAAATTATGGATGTCCATAATGGAAAAGTTGAGATGAAAACATAGTGAATATGAGGGATTTAAGGTTAATTTTGATGTTCCTAAAATCTTTTTCCTATTGACTTTTTATAAAATAAAGTGATACAATTTCAAAGAATTATGAAAGTAGCAAAAATATATTTTTGTTAGTACAATAGTTCATTAATATTAATCGGATGAAAATATGAGAAGAGATTTTGCAATATAGCAAAACACCGAAGAAGTGACTCTTTCAGGTAAAAGGACTTTATATTGGACGAACCTCTGGAGAGATTCCGTAGCAAAGGAACACCGAAGGAGCAAAGTTTACTAAAGTGTTAGTAAACCTAAACTCTCAGGTAAGGACGAGAAATTACATTTTTCGTGAATTTCTTTATTGCAGGAGGTCTTACACTGAAAGACCTTTTTATTTAAAAGATAAATTCTTTTCAAAGAATCATGTAAAATTTAGCATAAAAACTAGTAAAATTCAGGAATAAAAGAGAATTCAATCAAATCCAAAATAAACTATTCGAGAAAATTAAAAATATAAAATACAGAAATTAGCTAATTACAAAAATAGAAGGCTAAAAATCAAAATTACAAAGGAGCAGAGATGTTAGAATCGATTATTTCACAAATCAATGAAGTTTTTAGAAGTATCTTAATCATTTTGCTATTAGGAACAGGATTATTTTATACGATCAGATTAAGATTTATCCAAGTTAGAGAGTTTAAAAAGGTGTACAGCATTAACTAAAGGGTTTAATATGAATGGAGAAGAAGTTGAGAAGACGGAATGTCAATCCTTTTCAGGCTTTGGCAACAGCGATTGCAGCTCAAGTAGGAACTGGAAATTTAGCTAGGAGCAACGACAGCAGTAATTTCTGGAGGTCCAGGAGCAATATTTTTGGATGTAGTTAGTGCATTTTTGGAATGGCAACAATTTATTCAGAAGCTGTTTAAGTCAATTATTTAAAAGAAAAGTAGAAGGAGAAGTAACAGGAGGTCCATCTTACTATACGAAAAATTATTCAATGGAAATAAATTTGCAAAAGGATTGGCAATATTTTCTCAATTTCATGTATTTTAGCGATTAGGTTTATGGGAAATGCAGTTCAATCTAACTCAATTGGTGAAGCATTCCAAAATTCATTCCAGTGTTCCATGTCAATAACTGGAGTAATGGTAGCAGTTTTAGCAAGTTTGTATTTTTGGAGAGTAAAAAGAATTGCAGCAGTTACAGAAAAATAGTACCGATCATGGCATTTTTATACATTTTAACTTCTGTAATTGTATATCGGAATTAATTATATGAATATTTTAAAAGCGTTTGAAAGTAATTTTGTTAATGCATTTTCGACTCAAGCGATTTTAGGTGGTTTTTAGGACAAGGTGTAAAAAAGCTGTAAGATATGGAGTTGCAAGAGATTGTTCTCAAATGAAGCAGGATGGGGTCGACACTGCACGCACATGCCGTAGCAAAAGTAAAAATCCTGAAGAACAAGGTCACGTTGTAATAGTAACAGTATTTATCGATACTGTAATTTTAACATTATCAGCTCTTGTAATTTTGACAACACAAAAAAGATTTTATCAAACTTTTAGGAATTTCATTGACACAAAAAGCGTTTGAAAGAGCGTTAGGAAATTTTGGAGGAATATTTATTGCAGCATTGTTTTTCTTTGCATTTTTCAACAATTATCGGATGGTATTTCTTTGGAGAAGCAAAGTAAATATTTGATTTGGAGCAATGTAATTTATAGAGTTTTAGTAATGGTATGTATCGTAATTGGTTCAATGCAAAAGTTAATTTAGTTTGGAGAATAGCTGATATGTTTAATGGATTTATGGTAATTAAATCTAATTTTGTTATTATTGAGTAATCGAGTTGTGAATGTATCAAGAAAATATAAGATGTTAGACTAGAAACTTTAATCTCGATATGTTAAAATAATTAAGCAAAAAATATTTTGTAATTTAAGTTATATTTATGAGATGAAAGTGAAAAATAGAAAAATGATTTAAATATTAATTCTTCTTGGTTCATGTTTTATGTCACGATTTTTTTGTTACTTTTTTGAGCTTTAGTTGCTGTTCTTTCATAGTTTTTATTTTCGTGTTTTACGATGTTTCTTTTTGTCTAGGTGGTTGTTTCTAGTAGCTGCAAATGATGTAGCTGAAACTCCTAAATTCCCTAAAGCTAAAATTAATTTTTTCATTGTATTTTTCATATATCATCTCCGTTTTCTATTTTGTTGTTTTATCAACAGAGATATAATAACATTTAGTTATGTCAAAATTATGACAAAAATAAATCTTTTATTTATTTTGAAATATTTAATTTTCCATTCGGCTTTGCTTTTAATTGAGCGCTAAAATTAGGGTTTGTGTGTAATGTTAACAACAGCACTTGCAACTATACAGGCTGCATCAACATCACTTTGCCAGTGATATCCACAAATCACGGCTTCTAAATCGAATCCTCTTGGATAATTTCTTGTTGTCTATAGGATTAACTTCAGCTAAAACTAAGCAGTTGCCCATCAATAGATGTATGTCCTGAAGGATAAGAACCATTTGTAGACAATGTTTTTCATCTTCTGGACGACATGTAGATTCCTTGAATACGCAAATGGACGAGTTCTTATATAAGTCTTTTAGCAGATCTTGCAGCTAATCTCCATATCTTCAATAAG
>BNJU01002939.1_pt1 | contig 42861 bp, 69 predicted proteins | sample 8539281 | NCBI WGS metagenome assembly BNJU01 (sample SAMD00202456, study PRJDB9452) | human saliva metagenome | isolation source: human saliva | place: Japan
TATATTTAAGACATATTTATCCTCATACGACAGCTCCTTATACTGAAATGTATTTTTTTACTTTTAGCCCCACCATGTATTCTTTTTCAATATCCCTAATTCTTCGAGTTCAGTAAAAATCCCGCCTCACTGTCATATCTGAAACATTTAAACTTGTAACTATTTCTGAAACTCTCACCGTCCCTTTTTCCTCAATTATTTTTTTGTTATCGCCTCTAATCGTTTATTCTTATTTAACATCTGAAAGCACCTTCTTTTTTTGATTATCATTATTTAAAATATAAAAACTTCCCTATTAATATTTTTATCAAACTTCTTCAAATTTTTTTAAAGCACTAAATCTTTAAATTGCAACAAATGTATAAATATTCTAAACTTTTTTTATTTCTCTATTTTTTAAAATTATTTAATTATTAAAAAAATACAAATATAATTATAATCTATCAGATTTTTCAACTTCTGTTTCATGGATTTTTTTGCTCAGAAAATTTTGATAAAAATTTTTCTTTTTCCCCTCAGATATTTTTCTTCTCTTTTATTAAAGTTTCATCTTTTGAAAATCCTAAAATTCCTAAAAATAAAAAAATCAAAATTAATTTATTCATATATACTCCTTCAAAACTTCATAAAAATCATAAATCCAACACTTATTTTTATTATCCCTTCACATAAACAAATTTTTCTCTCATCTGACATCTCTTCATTAAAAACATACCCATCCAAAGTAATATTTCTCAATTTTTTTCACATTACTAATCTTATTTTTCACACTATAATGTAAAGTAAAACCTCGCATTTTTCTTAGAGTTCGTACTCACTTGCTTTAACTTCCCGTTTGAATCTTCCCAAAACTCAAAAATCAATCAATTTATCAGGATTTATAAGTTTAGAATATTCCTTTGAGGCAAGATTTAAAATAACATCTTCCTGTTCAAAATATTCATTCACTCTAGTTTTCCAAACCTCATAAAGCGACTTATTCTCAAAAATTGAATTTGTCATATCAAGCCTATACTCTTTCACATTTGTATAAGGCGTCAAAATCCCATACAAAAGCAGACAAAATAACCAAATTCGATTCCCAAATATTCAAAAATCACTTTTTATAAAAATGTTTCAATCTTTATAGCCTTATATGCAATACCTGTATAACTTGCCAAAAGCATTTTCCACTTTTTCTCGTTTTCATAATTTTTTATAAAAATTCCAATAACTTTTGTGCCTTTTTCATTTTTCAATTTAAATTTTTTTCTCAATTTCCTCTACAGAAAATATTTTTTTATTTTTTTAATAATTTCATTTGTCATTTCTAGATAAAAAGGCTCTTTTTTTCAATCAAAAAAACTATCATCTTTTTATTGGCAAATTGTTAACTTTTTAGTTTTTGCTTGGCGATATTATAATTTTTCATAGATTAAATCTCCATAAATTTCATCAGTATATTTCGTTTTATTTTTTCAAGCCAAATTTCCAAATCTTTTTCTTTTTCAATCCTTATTCTACTGGATTCTCTTCTTTTTATATATTATGAAGATACATTGTGCGATGGCAGAATTTTAGTTTCAATCCTTATTCTACTGGATTCTCTTCTTTTATAATTTATCAAAAGATTGATATAATTATCGAGGAGGTAGAGTTTCAATCCTTATTCTACTGGATTCTCTTCTTTTATCCGTTCTACAGAGCAGACTCTTTATTTTTCAACTCTTATAGAGTTTTTTTGAGAATCTAACTCTATTAAAAATTAACAGATATATGACAAGATTTTTATTGTTTTTTTCCACTTGTTTTCGTAACTTTTTTTATCTCCCAATTCCTTTATTTTTAGCTACTTTGCAAGCAAGAAAAAAATTATAATTAAAAATATAAAGATATGGTAATAATAACCACATTCATTTTACCATATCTATTTAGTTTTATCAATTAAAAATATTTAGTTTCATATAATTTCATAAAAATTTATTTTTGACTTTCACAAACGTTCCATAACCTAAACTTTTTCTTTTTCCAAGTGAGAAATAATCTGGAAATTTTTATGTTTGTATAAAAATTTCCAATAAATGCTATCATATTCACATTTTTCAAATCTCTTGAAGTTATTTTGCAAATCTGCCGAAACATAAATTTTTATTTTTCTTTCTCAAGCCAAATTCCCAAACCTTTTAATACTTCTAAAAATGTTATTCGTAATCGCTTGTTCCAATGTGTACTCTCTCTTCAAGTATTTAGAAAAAATTTTTGTCATTTAATGGTAAATACGGCGTCACAAATCTATATTCATACATTTTATCCCCCATAAACTCTATTTCATCATCAAAAATTTCAATCTCCTTCTGAATATCAAAAATCAAATTCCCATCAATATTCAAATAATCAATTTCTTCAAAAATTTTCTTATTTATCTCAGTAACATCTTCACCAATTCCCATTATAGAAAGCATATTTTTAATCAGTTTATATTGCAACTTAGGATATGAATAATTATATCCATCTGATAAATGATTATGAAATAATACATTTTCTTTATATTTATCTGCCAAAAAAGCCTCTTAATTTTTCTAGGTCTCTCATTGAGTGTTTTTCGTTTCTTTTTGAATTTTTAATATTGAGTATTTCACTGATAACTATCCTTTCAATATTTTTTCTTAATTTCAACTAATGCAAATTTATAACTACATATTTAAATTATTTCTTTTTATAATTACTTTTATAATTACTTTTTATTTTTTTACTTAACTTTTCAAAATTATTTCTCCAAATCCATATTCTTTAAACTCACCTATTCCAGCATATCTCAAATGTTGAAGAAGTACTAAAAAATTCTCCATAATATCCATATAATTCTATTTCTATATCTCCTATATACACTTTTTTTATATTATCATTTTAATAAATTTACTTTTTTTCTCGATAAAATTCTCTTTTTACTGTAATAAAATTTAATATTTTTTTCTTTTTAGTACTTTTTATTTCTACTTCTTCTAGTTCACTTTCCATTTCTTTTAAAATAATTTCTAAAACTTTTTCAAATCCAAAAATTGATTTTTCTATCTACTAAAATTGGGGTAACAATTTTTAAATTTATTTTTTTAAAAAAATTAAATTTATTTATATCTAAATTTTTACTTCTTTTTCTAAAATCATACTCACCACACCAAATATCGTTCTTTGTTATAATTCCAGCTAACTGAAATATTCCTTCTCCTATTACTATATTTTCTTCATTTATAGCTAATTGAAATAATTGATCTCGTAACTTTAAAAAGTTTTTTTCTTGTGTTTTGGTAGTTATCCTAATTTTATATTTTTCGTTTTTCTAATTCTATTCTTTTCTTAAAAAAATTCCCCAAAAATATTAGATACTCTTAAATCATTTTTTATCTTCTACTTCTAACATTTCAGAAATTTTTTTATGAATTTCTAAACCATATTTTTTTGTATTATCTATTATTTTATTTTTCTAATGCAGAAAGTTCTAAAATTATACTATTCAATTTTCTCCACTTCCATTTAAAAATTTAAACTTTTTATAATCTCTATTATTCTTTATTTTCTTTTTTTCCATTAATTTTTTTATCATAAACTTGATTAAAATTTAAGTTTCTTTTTACTTTATTAATACTTTTTATTTTTTTCTCTTTTTTCTAATGTATGCCACTCCATTTTGCCTTTTTTTAATTCATTTTTGGTTATTCTCTCAAATTCCATCATTGTTGAAACACAACTTCTTCCTTTTCCTGGAATATCTAATTTTCAAATTATCTTTTTCAATTTCAATAACTAAATCATTTTTCTCCTTTTTGGTGAAATAATTTTTCCATCTTCATCTATATATATTTCATCTCCCATTTCTTGTAATTTTGTAATTATATATTCTCTCAAAAATTTCTTCATTATTTTTTCTTCAAGTTTATCTTGATATTCATCATAATATTCCATTGTTCTATTATAAATTTCAAAAATTTCAGAAAAATGTTGTAGTTTCATTCAACTTTTTAAAAGTTCTTGATATTTTCTAACTTCTTCTATTTCATTTTTACTTAAAAAAATAATTTATGTATTCATTTATTGCTGATGCACTTTTTATTTCTATATTCTTCAATATTACTAGAAGAACTTCTTTGTAATTTTTCTAAATCCTTTTTAGAATTCTCTATTTCCTTTCTCATACTAGAATTTAGTTGATCCATATTTCTTCTTTTTTTCTAAAAATGAAATTTTTGACATCATCTATAAAAAAATTCAAACTCTATTCCTGCTGACATTTTTATTTCTCCTCACTTAATATAATAATTTTTTTCTAATATTTTAAATAAAATTATTGAATCTGATGTTGCAAATAATTGACTAACTTCTTCAGTTTTTCCTAAAACTTCCTCAAAAATATTCTCTTTCATTATCCAATTCTATTACACCATTCTCAAAATATTTATCCAAAATCTCTCTCACGCCATAAAGAAATTCTTCTGATTTAGTTTCTGATATTTTATTTTTCCGAAAAATTTTTTTATAATCTTTTTCTTGTAATAATTTTTCAATTTTTTTCTTTTATTTCTTCTTTCGAAACATTTAGTTCGTTTTTCTTTCTTTCAACAAGAGTATAAAACTCTCCAATTTCACTTATCTCAAATACTCTATCATCATTCATTTTAAGTACAATTAAAGCTGGTGCCTTTTTCATCAAATTTTACATTTGAAAAAAATTTTTCTGTAAACTAGTATTTCTGATAATTGCTCTTTTTTTATAGATGCTTTTTAAAGAATTTATTACCTTTTTCTAAATCTTCTTTTTTTAAAATTATTCGGAATGTAACCTTCATAATTTTTGGTATCATATTTTATATCTTCTAATTTTTTTCAGATATTTCTTCTAATGAAGGTCTTTCTGACTTTGTGATTGATAACATCTCTTTTATTAAATCACTTACTCCTTCTGGAACATAATACATTGGTTGTATTTTTTTCTAATTTTTAACTGTATTTTTTTCTTTATTTTTCTTCCCATAATCTATCTGAAGAAATATACTTCACAATAGATTTATCTATATCTTTCTCAAAATAAAAACGCTTCTCTTACTTTTTCTTTTATTTTTCCAACGACAAACTAGAATCTATAATTCCTGTTATAATATGATACCCATAAAATATTTCATATAACATTAACCCTAATATATAAATATTACTTTCTTTTCCCAATATTTTTTTCTCTATATATTCTGGAGATTGGTAAAAACTACTTTTTTTACTCAAAGAACTATTAGTTGAACTTAAACTTCCATTTGAATTAGTTTTTATATAATTTAAAAATCTAAATTTATATTTCCCATCGATAATAACTAAATTATCTGGATTAAATTTATTAAAAAAATATCTTTTCTACTTCTAATTTTTTTAAATGCTTCTATCAATCTATTAGCCTCTTTTAACTTCTCTTCATATGGCATAACAGTATATTTATTTTTAAATTCTTCATATAATTCTTCATAATCTTCTATTATAATTTGTATTTTATTATCTTCTAAATAAAAATTATCAATTCTTAAAAAAATTTTCTGAATTTTTCACCTAATTTCTTTGATCCTTTGAAAGAGCTACCTTTTTTTCAGCTTTTTTTATTTTTTATTCATTGTTTCAGTTAATTCAATATAAATTTTTCAAATCTCCTGTCAAGTTATTTTTGCATCTTATGTCTTTATACCAAGAAACATTATTTTTAAATCTAACATTGTATACTCTTCTAAAAATATCTATTTCTGGTAGTTCTTCTAATCCATCTTTTAATTTTTTTCAATTTCATCTTCAGATAAATATTTTTTTGTAAAATACTATTAATTTTTTTCTGTTAATGGACTACTTAATTTTTTTCTAAATACTCTTTACTTTCTATCAGAGCTATCCACAAAGAAGCTTTTCCTCTTTCTTGTTTAACTCTTATATCTTCTTCTAAAATATTTGTTATTTCATCTAATGTATCAGATAACTTTTTCTTTTTTTATTTATTCTTATATATTCTAATTTTGCTGACAAAAAAATTCATATTTTTTTATTTTTGAATATGTATAAAATCTGTAAAAAAATATTTTTATCTACTTCTTCAAATTTAATTTTTTTAAAAAAATTCATTCAAATCATTCATATTATTCTCATTTAAATCATTTTTTTATAGCTTCTAAGTAATATAATTTACCATATAGTGTTTCTTTATATTTTTCTATTTTTAGCTGCTAATCGATTTTTCATTATTTCTTAAATCCAAAAATACCTTCAAAAATTCTTTTTCCTCGAATAAATCAAATTTCATCAATAATTCTTTAATTTTTTTGAAAAATTTTTCTTCTATATAAAAGTACAAAAAAATAAATAACTTATAAATTTTTTTATTATTTTTTTCTATTTAAACAATATTTTTTCCAATAGTTCACTGTATTTTTTCCCAATAAAGTTTATTTATATTACTTGTATCATTTAAAAATAACTTTTTCTGTCCTTTCTATATACTTTTCTATTTCCTCACCTTTATCTAATTTTTAAATAAAAATCTAATTTTGAAATATATTCTTTTTCTTTTTCATTTTTCTTGATAATTTTTCTAAATATTTTTTTCAACATCTTTATATTTCCCACATTCAAATGAAGAATCAATAATTTTTCTTTTCAACATCTTTTTTTATCTTCTGATGTATTAAATTCCTTGTATTCAAGAAAAAGATTTAAAAGCCTTTTTCATATTCACCAGAATTGTAATAATAATTAGCAATATTATAAATAATTTCTTTTACAATCTCTAACTCCTTCATACTTGCGTTTCTATCATTTACAAATCTATTTTTTTAAAAATTATAATATTATCTCTTAATTTTTTTCAATTTTTTTCTATTTCAAAACTATTTTTATGTTCAATATGCTTTTCCAATTGCTTCTTTATCTTTTCCGTTATTTCTTTTTGCTTCCAAGTATTCTTTTTCCGAAATTTTATTTCTATTTTTTTAATTCTTGTTCCTCTTTCTCCTTTTTTTGTAATTGTTTTTGTTACTTCTTCTTTTATTTTTATTTTTCTTGCAATTTAATTTTTATCTGATGCATCTCTGCTTCTTTTTAAATTTCTTTGTTCATTTTTAAAAGCTCTCATTTGTTCTTGCAATTGAAATATTGTATCTCTAAGTTCTTTTGTTTCTTTTTTGATGTTGTCTTTCCTTTCTTAATACTTCTTTCCTAAATTGTTCTTGTGTTCTTTGTTGTTCTCGTTGATTATACAATATTTCTTCGTCTCTAGATTGACGGCTTCCAAAAATATTATTAAAAATCCCATTTAAATCTCCTCAATAATTCTTTTCTAATTCTTCTTTTATATCCCAAATATTTTTCATATCTATCATTTTCATCTAATTCTAAACATTTGTCTATAATTTCTGATAAATTTAAATTTACTTCTTTATTTACTTCAACTGGACTTTGATATTTATATTCGACATTTTCAGTAACTATTCTTCCTTTTCTATGTCCAACAATTATTCCTTCTTCTCCCAATTCATTTCCATAAGGAACTTTTTCCTACAAAACACTGATACATCATTATACCAAATGAGTAGATATCATCTTTTTCACTATATTTAACTTTCTCATTTTTCTTTATAGGCAAGACATTGTTTTGGAGAAGAATACAATAAAGTTCCATACTTCCCACACTCTTCATATTTCGACTGTGAACATCCAAAAATCAATCAACTTTATATTTCCATTTTCTTCAATCATAATATTATCTGGTTTTTATATCAAGATGGTAAATTCCCTCACTATGAGATCAAATCTAAAGCATCACTTATTTCAATTAATTTTTCTAATTTTTTTCTTTTGCTGTGTGATCTTCTTCCAAATATTTTTTTAAATGTTTTTACCCTCTATATATTCACCTATATACTCATCTTTATCGTACTCATATACTTTCATCAACACCCCTAAATTCATTTCATTTAAAAGTTGCGCTTCATGATAAAAACTTTCATATTCTTCTATTTCTTTGTCTGCACAGTATCTTTTTAAGATAACTTTCTCATCAGTAATTAGATTATATCCTGCATAAATCTTACCAAATGCACCATTAGAAAACTCTTCTTTGTCAAAAAAATATACTTACCTTTTTTTATTTCCTGATAAAATCATAGAATAATATTTATTAAATAGTGGTATTTTTTTATAATATTTATCTTTTTTTATAATATATTCTTGTAAAGTTTCAGCAGAAATTTCTTGAACATTTTTTTCTAAATAATCTTGCAAATTATAGCAACTATTTTTTTATAATTTCATCTTTGTTTTTCATAATTTTTCAATTCTCCAATTACCTTTTTCTTCTATCACTTCATTAATTTTTACAATAAATTTTTTTCACCCTAGATATAATTTTTGAATTAGCAGTTACTAAAATTTGATCATCATAAATTTGACATTTATATTTTTGTTTCTGAAATTTTTTTCTTTGACAACGACTTCAATTTCATTCCCTATCATATCCTTATTAAAAATATTAATTTTTCAATATACATAGATCTTCTTCAAATCCAAAAATATAATAACTATAATTTGAATCTGACATATCTGAATCAAACTTCAATTTTATATTCAATTTTCTATCATCCAATAAATATATTTTTTTGAATTTTCTACCTTTGGATATTTTTGAACTAAAAATATTTTTTTATTTTTTTGTTTTAGGGATACCTCTATTGTATTATTTAATAATTCAATTCTTTTCAATGAAACATATATTTTTATTATAATTATCAGCAAATATTGAATACAAATCATTATAAATATCATTTAGATCTTTATTTTTCTTTTTAAATGTAAATAATATTCTTTCAATTTCAATAAATAATTTTCTTTTGAAACTTCTTCAAACAAAAATTCATCTTTTTTTATTGAAAAATAATTTTTTTGATTTTTTTACAATTGATTCAAAATATAACTTGTTTTCATCCATTTTTTTATTAATTTTTATTTGTCATATTTTTTTACATCTAAAAACAAATTTTTTCAAAATTAATTCCCTCTAATATTTTTTTCTATTGTTAAATGTTCGTCTGGCATCTTTAATTGAATGGCCCTATCTTTTTAAATTTAAGCTATTCATATTTTTAGGGTAGCTATCAATTCTATATTTTTTTATACGAATTATTCAAAAATTGATTTTTCAAATCTTCTACATTAGGATACAAAGAAATCTTATTATAAGGCAAATACCCTATTAAATCGCCTAAATTCAAGGAATAGCCTTGATTTGTCAGATTAAAATAAAAACCTTCATCATCTTCTGTAAAATAAATTCCTTCTATTTCACTGCCAACAGGGTAATTCTCTTCTAACTCATATCGTATATTCGGTGACAATCTTTTACGAGACAATATCAATATATCCTTTTCTTTTTCTAAAACTCTAAATTGATATTTTCTATTTTTCAAAAAGATAGTTCTGTAGAAAGATATGATATTTCTTCATTTGGAACCTTTATTTCTATATATTCATTATCTTTTTCATAAACTCCTACTAGCCCATGATAAGTTTTTCTACTGTACACTCTAAAAATATCGCCTTTTTTTCAATTCTCTGCATTATTTTTTTCTATTTTTAGACGGATTATAACCTGTCAAAGATACTTCATTCATCTCAATTAAAATATTATCAATATAAAAATTCATACAATTTATCTTTTTCATAATAATCTGCTATATTAAATTTTTGTTAATTTTTTTCAATTTTTTTCTTTTTGGAATAATTATTTTTATATTCATTTTTCAAGAATAACTTGAATATCATTATTTGTTATTTCATATACTCTTCCCTATTATTGTATCACCTGAAAATTTTTCCATCAAATATTTTTAACTAATGGATTTTCTAAATATGGAAGTCTCGTATAAAAATAAAAAAATTCCACCTACTTGATATTTATATCTCAATCTTTCAAAAACTTTTTCCTACTTCTACAACACTTTCCAAATAATCAATATCTGAAGCTTCTATGAACAATCTATTATTCAATATATTTTTATTTTTGTAAACTCAACTGATATACAATTTTATTAGAAAATGTTTTTATTATTTTTGAAATATAAAAATTTTCTATTTCTTCTTCAGGAATCATCACTTGTTTTTTAATTGTATCCTGTTTCGATTTTTCTTTTTTTGTCTTTTTGCTAATTCAAGACAAACCCAATCATTATGTAAAGTATCCAATAAACTTAATTCTATTAAACTAAAAAGAATTTATATTAAATTTTGCTAATCCTATATCTTCTCTTTCTATGTAGTAAGTTAAATCATTAATATCTGATTCATTTTTAAATATTGCAAAAATTCATCTTTTTTTCTGCTTGTATTCTTTCTTTAAATTCTTTGTCTATTTGAATATTATATCTATAATATCTAGTTTTTACTTATAATTTTACAATTAAAGTATCTTTCTACTCTTTCATTTCCAATTATCAAATTATCTATTATTTCATAATTTCTTTGATTATAGTAAGTATCTATTTTTTTGAAGAAATGAATATTTTTAAATTTTAAGTTATTTTCTATATCTTCAACTAAATAACTCCAACCCACTAATTCTTCATCATCTCTTTTTTTATTTCTTCTACACTGTGAATAAGTAATTTTTGAATTTTCTTTTGATTTTTTTCTATTAACCCAATATATTTATCTTCATTAACCTTGTAACTACTCAATTCTGGTTTTCCATTTTTATAAGTTACCATGAATTCTATTTCATCTCCAATATTAACATTGGGAATAGTTTCTGTTTTAAAAATTCGCCCATACTTGTCTTTGTCAACTCTAACTAAATAAAAATCTCTTTTTATATCAAATATTTTACCTTTATAAGCAATTCCTTCTGAAAATCTTTTTTTCTGTAATACTTCGCATCAAAAATGTGAAAAAAATAGTCATAATATATATTATTATATTTTAATTCCCAAACATCTCCTTCTTCAACATCGTCATATACAAGAAAAAGATTTCTTGGAAGTTTAACTTCTTCTTCTCCATCCTTACATAAAAATAAATTTGAGTATTTTTTTAAAATAAAATATTTTTTTATATCATTTTTCATATATTTTCCTCACTCATATAAATTTTTTTGCTTTTTAACTCATAACATCCCAATCTATTAAATTTATAAGTTCCACAATCCATTCCAATATAATTATAAAAATTATCTACTTTTTATATTCCCATATTCCTGTATTTTATGCCCCAAAAACAATTATTTTATTATTTTTTTATTACTTTTATCTAACCAAAACCTATCTCTTGTCCATAAAATATATTTTTTCGTTCTGATTTTCAAGCGATAATTTTTTTTATCTATCCCTGCATGAACAAATATATAATTTTCACTTTCTACAATATGTGGCATTTCGTAAATAAAATCTAATATACTATCTTTTTAATTCTTCATTCTTTTCCAAAATTATTTTTAGTTCCATTTCCCCCATTTTTCTTTCATAAGATATGTTTTTTTGTTTTTGAGACCCATATAATAATCTTCCAACATTTTTTTCATGATTCCCTAACAAATGTATTAAATTACTTTCTTTTTTTAATTTAAACAATATTTCATAGGTTTTTTTCTAATTCGTTTCCTCTATCGCAAGAATCACCTAAAAATTATAAATAAATCTTTCTTTGAGTACTTTATTTTTTAATAAATTTTCTAATAAATTTCCATGAGCATGAATATCTGAAATCACATAAATATTTCTATATTCATTTTCTTTTTATTTTTAATATTTTTTAACATAATCTTTTTCCTATCTCTGAAAGTTCACACTCTTCCAAATTTTTCATAATAAAAAAATTTTTTTATTAATTCTGGTAAAGTGCTATATTCTCTTTTTGATATTTTTATTTTTTTATATCTTTTATGTCTAACCCTATATTATCTAAACCTAATCTCAATAAATTACTCTTTTTACTTCTCTATTTTTATGAAATAATCTTTTTTTGATTCATGAGTATAAGAAAATAAAAAGTAAATATAACCATACTCTTAAATTTTTCTCCAAAATAATGTATTTCTATATTATTCTGCACTCGCTCTATTTTTCATATAAATAATCTAAAAATTTTAAAAATTTTTATTTTTTATCAACTTTTTCACTATTCAAATAGTCTATTTCATCTTCTAAAAAAATTATTAAATCGTAATTTTTATTTTTCTATTTCTTTTTATTTTTTATTATCATATATTGCTACTCTCATTTTTATACTTCCTATAATTCTTTATATTTTTTTATTTTTTTCCACAATTCTATCCATTTTTTTCTTTTTCTCTTTAAAACTATCTCAAAGTATTGTATTCCATTTTCTAAATAATATTTCCCAAATATTTTATTATCTCTAATTCCTAAAATTTCTCTATAAATTTTTATTTTCTTTATAAGAAAATATACAATTCAACATACAAATTGATTTTTATTTTTTTCATTTAATTTAGAATATATAAATTCTAAATCTTCGACTACTTCTTTTGATTTTTATTCCATAAATATGATCTATATCTCCCCATAATGAATTATCTGAACAATAAAAAAATATTACTTTTATAAATTCCATTAGAAATATTATAATTAGGTCTTTCAGAAAGTTTTTCTTCATATATTCTTTTTCTTTCATTTGATTTTTAGTTGATGATAGTATCTTAATTTACGAATTAATGCTTTTACTTCAGGAGTTCTAAGCTCTTTTCTTAGATTTTTTTCTATATTCTCTGAAATATCAAAAGGAAAAATTTAAAATTAATTCGAAATTATTGTTATTATAAATATATATATGAGTTCCTGTCATTTGTGAAATAACTATAACTTTTTTCAACTAATTCAAACGGTACACTAACTAAATATACACTAGATTTTTTTCATTAGTATCAGAAATTAACATCGCTATATCTTCCATTATTTCTTCATTTTGATTATTATAATAATTTATATTAGAACTTATTCCTATTTCTCTCAACTCTAGCATTAATCTTTCAAAAACTTCTCATTTTCTCTTGATATAATAAATTCAAAATGTAATAATGAATTTTTCCTGTATTTTTACTTTTAATTAATTTCACCACAGGATATTCATCATATTCTTCACTTTCCAAAATATTTGTATTCTCTGGATTTAATCTATAATCTTGGTTAATATCTATTACTATCTTAGAAAAATTTATGTTGCATACTAAAAAAATTTTTTCTCCATTATCAATTAAATAGACTTTTTCATCAATTTCTGGAATAAATACTTTTTTTATCCTTAATTCCTCTTTCTACACTTCTACTAGCTTCTAAATCTCCATGAACTAGCATAATATTTTTCTGGATTTAACTCTTTAATTAAATCTATTACTCCTCTTACACTGACATGACCTGAAAATGTAACTTTATAAATATTTCTATTATTATTTTTATATATTCTATCTCCTATTGTTATAGTTTCTAAATAATTTGTATTTTTGTATTTTCCCACCTATTGTATTTGGAGCCTGATATCCAACAAAAATTATACCATCCCTATCTCCAGATATTATTTCTAACGCTAATCCTGCACCACCAAAAAGTTCTTCATTTACAGGTCCTAACATTCCTGGTTGTATAAGAAAAAAATTGCTTTTTTTCAGCTTTTTCTAAATTCACTAGCTATTTCTTTTTGGATTATATCTAGCTATATTTAATTTTTGTAAACTTTTTAAGCAAACTAAAAATTGTTTCTTTGTTTATTTTTGAATTTGAGATTGTTTTTATTCAAAAATTTCAAAATAATTTTTCCATTTATTGTTAATTCTTCTGCTAAAATATCTAAAGATTGCTCTAGATATTTTTCAGTATATTTTATTCCCAATGAATTTGGACTGTTATGTATATATATTTTTGTATCTCTTGATATCCTACCTTCTAAAATTAATCTTAATATTGCAGAAATTACTTCCTGCATTCTACCCAAAAGCAAAACAAGGAATAAGAACATTCCCCTCATTTTTTTAAATATTTTATTTATCCCATATGATAAATCTGTTAGTGTTTTTTTCTTTAAGTATTTCATCACTTTCATCATTTCTTCCATAAGTAGTTTCAGTTATCATCGTATCTATTTTTTTACCTTTAAGTTTTGATATGAATTCTGTTTTTTTGATGAAAAAAATTTTTTTAGATTCTGTAAAATCACAAGTCAAAAAAATAATGTGTAAGTACCGTCTTCAAATAAAAATTCCTAACGACCCTAATAAGTGAGATGTTTTTATAAAAAGTTATTTTTAAATTTGTTTTTCCTAGATAAATTGTTTTATAAAAAAATCTTTTGTTTCCATTTTTCTTATGACTCTATCTATATTTTCACTAGAATAAATGTCTAATTTTTTTCAATTTCTTGTTTTTTTAATTTCATTTTTCTTTTTCAAAATCACTCTTTAATATTTTTTTGTGAATCTTCCAAAGCAATTTTTTTAGCATTGATTTATTGTCTGGAGATGTTATCATTCTTTTTAAATTTAATTTATTTTCACATTCCATTAAAGAACCTACATGATCTCCATGTAGGTGCGTTAATATAAATAAATCTATATCATCGTTAATTTCTTCAAAAATAGGATATTTATCTTTAACTTGTCTTGCTCCTGAATCAATTAATATTCTCTCACCTTTCCAGTATAAAAAAATATTGATGTTGCTCCAACTTCTGAAGCTCCTCCTAAATACTGAATATAAATATCTTTTCTCATTTCTTTTTTTATCATTTATAAAACCCCTTTATATGTAAATTATTTTTCATCAATCTCTATCTCATATAAATTTTTCAACATCAAAGTCATTTTTTATTGTATCTATTCGTAAAAATAAATAATTTTTTTGATTAGAAGAACCCTTAAACTCTCTATTTATAGCTAACTCTTCCACATAAAGACCATCAATTAAAAACATCAACATACTTAAAAAGTTCTTCTACATTTTTATTTTTTTCATCCCCTTTTAAATCTTCATATTCAAAACCTGTATAACATAATACCGATAGATCATTTTTCTTGACATTTTTAGCAATTTTTTTGTAAGTTGTTTTTGCTTGTAGTAAAGGTTCTCCTCCTAAAAAGTTACCCCTTCTATTTTTATCCTTTGCCGATAAAATGTCCTTTATAATTTCTTCTGTATCAACCAATATTTTTTTCCTCAAAAAAATTGATACTCTACATTATAGCATCCTTTACAGTTAAAAACATCCCTGTACCCAAATTATATATCTTTTACCAGGTCCTAAGACTCTACAATTTTTATCTATTTTTTTGCAATATTTATTAACATCTAAATTCAACCTTTTCATCTTTTATAAAAAGCTATAATTTCATTTTCTTTATTATCTTTTTCAGTAAAAAAATATAGAAAATTCATTTATAAAATAAGTTTCTATAAGCGTATTAACTAATCTCGCACCAAATTTTTTTGAATCATGCAATTTTTTAAAAAAATCGTTTCATTTCTTCCATATTTTTCTATCTCTAATTCTAAATTTTTTTATTCTCTTTTTATATTTTTCTATTACCATTTTAAGTTTATTTTCAATAATCTCTTCAAATATATCTTCACCAATATGATTAAAGACAACTTTATTATTACCAAATCTATTTAAAATTTCAACTCTTCCAACTTCTTTTTCAAAAATATCTATTCAAAGCGTCTAAATAATGCTTTTTAGGATTTTTTCTCAGCCTCTTCATCAAATTCGGCATTACCTATATTGGAGTAAATATAATTATTGATTCTGTAAAAATATCCTGTATTTCCTTTATTATCTGTTAATCTTCCATCCTCTAATATTTGAAGAAATGTATCCCATATTTTTCACATTTGCTTTATCTATTTCATCAAATAAAATTACTGAATACGGATTTGACATAATCCAATTTGTCAATTGTCCACCTTCATTATATCCCACATATCCTGGATCAGAACCAATTAATTTATTTATACTTTCTGGACTTTTATATTCACTCATATCAAATCTTTTAAAAAGCACTTTCATCTCCAAAAAAACACATTCTGTAAGTGCCTTTTGCCAACTCTGTTTTTCCAACACCAGAAGGTCCAGTAAAAACATAACTCCTGTTGGCTTTTGTACTATATGGTTGCATAACGCCATTCAAATTTAGCTTAGCTCTATAAACTACTTTTTACAAATTCAATTGCTTCATCTTGTCCTTTTACTCTTTTTTTAATTTTTGTTTCTAGTCTTTTTATTGTACTATTTTTAAATTTACCCAAAGGTGATTTCTTTTTCACCAAAATCATAATCATTAACTATCTCTTTAATACTCTTTGAAGAATCGTAAATCGTTTTTAGTTTTTTACTGATTTATTGAAAATATTAGCTATTTCTTTTAATTTTCTTTTTTTCCTGTTATTTTTAGGAAAATATTAAAATCCTCTTTTTATAAAACTCGATTCTTGTCCATTTTTCTCTATGATAAAAAAATTTTAGAAAATCTTTAATATAAGTTTCTCTTTCATCTTCTTCTGGATAATCAATATAAATCGTTGATACATAAGGATTATTTACTGTCAATTTTTTCAGGAAAAATCTCCCAAATTTTTCACAAATAAAAATTATTTTCCTATCATTTTTTTCCGAATTAATATATTCCAAAAAAATATCTCAAGGTATATGAATAGTCATAGCATGAAGAATCTCCAAAAAAATAATCTTGGATCTTTTAATAATTATATTTTTTTCTCACTTGAATTTTTCTAATTTTTGAACATTTTTTTAAAAAAATCAACTCTTGTATTTAGAAATACCCCATTAGATAAACTATTTATTTCATTTTTTCTTCATCTTGCTGCTCTTCACTTTCTATCATTTTTTTCAAAATAATCAGTTCCAAAAATAAACTTATCATCTCTAAATCTTTTTTTCAAAAATTCATTTATATTACAAGTACTCTCTTTCTGAACCTCCCACGACTAAAGTCGCAGGGTTCTAAAATCTTTAAAAATATTTAAAAATTCTCTAAAAAGTTTGATAGCTTTACACTACCCTTATTCTTCTAGGTGTGTTCAGTTCGCCTCTATTGTATAGGACGCTTAAGTCCACAACTTTACTTTTTCCTTAATATGTTTAATGCTCCATTACAATCCGCATTTATGAGTTTACCTGCACTTGTTTGGTATAGTCCTCTTTTTTTATCCTTTTTCCACTGAATATATATTCTTTTTGATTTTCTTTATCATATGTTGAATTTCATCTCCATCAAAGAAACTTGCTTTTGATGTATAACTCTCTTCTTGCAGCTTAAATTCTATTCCATATAGTTTACATAGATATATTAATTTATCTCTTAATTTTTCCATATGGAATATTTACAAAGTTCTGATTATTTATACTTCCTATATTTGAATTTCTTTGAAAATCCTCATTATATCCTAAAACTATTTTTTCCTATATCATTATTAAGACAATAATTTATAATTATTCTTGCTGCTTTTGAAAGATAATCATTTATACGATTATTTCTCTTTCTAGCTATTCTCTTTTGCCTTAATGTTATATGCTCTATCTTTTGCTTATCTTTAATGCTTTGTAATTTTGCATTTATCTTGTTATAGTATTGATTTATTGATTTTAATTTTTCTACCATCTATTATGAATGATGCTCCAGTATTTGTAACACAAGTACAAAGATTGTCTATACCTAAATCAATTCCTAGTCCATTTTCTTTATTTAATTCCCTTTGAACTTCCTCTACTTCATAAGTATATTGAATTTCAAAAGTACCTAGAATGTTGTTTTGGTATTATTCTAATCTCTTTTATTTTCTTGCCTTTTTCAATACTGGTGGCAGATTAATTTTAACTTCCTGATGAGTTTTTCTTAAACGAACTTGAATAAGGAACTGTCAGAATATCATCTTTTAATCTTACAAAACCTATAACAAGAGTTGTAAATCCATCTTTAGCAAGATATTTAGGTAATTTTATATCTTTAAAATTATATTGACCATTTTTAGCAAGTTTTAAAAGTCCAAAAAAATGATTTGAAACTTCCATCTACTTCTTTTTAGAATTTGTTGAGCCATATTAAATTTAATTTTTATAGTTCTCGCTATTTTTTTAAGCATTTTATAGTTTTTCGTTATAACTTAAATACTTTTTTTATTTTTTTAAAATAGTATTGTCTAATATTATATATAGCTTCATTAGTTAAGTTCTTGGCTATATGAGATAAATATTTTTAAATTCCTAAACTCTTTTTTTACTAAGATGTTTTACCTGTTGTTTTTAATGTTAAATACATATATAATCACCTCCTTTTCATCAGAGATATTATACCATATATTCTACATTTTATCTGTCAAAAAAAGTAATATTTTTATTTATTTATTTTTAAATATTTTTAAAGTTTTTAAAACCCCACAACAGCGAGAAGTGTTGTTCACATAAGTTCGCTACTACTTATGCAGTTCTCTTATGAACTTCTTGTTATCTCTAACAAGCACAGACTATATCTTATCCTTATCCTATTTCAAGGACTTAGGCGAAACCACTTCCAATACCAGTCGCTTGTATTGTACTCCCCTCACGAGGGATAGTCGTTGAGCTTTCCTTTTCAGGCTTAGCTGCTGATTGTCTATTATCATAATGTTTAGGATTTAACCTTGCACCATCTAGTATATTTTTTCTGCTTTCGCCACCATCACACTTATACCATATTTTAACGAAGGTATTATGTTGTGGTCGTACTAGCTTTAAGAGTTCCCAGCAGTTCAGTTTCTTTGTTGCACGGTTTTGCTCCGTGTCTACATACAAGTTTCCTTATATGCTTACTAAAATTTCGTGCAATTCATCTCACAACTAAAGTTGCGAGTGTTCTTGCACTATTTAATAAAAATAATCGTCATCTATACTTCCATACAAACAAAAAAACCTTTTTTTCTTTCTAATTCACTTTCAAATTTTTTTCAATCCATCTACTTTTTCTATCATTACTTTCTCCTATTTCTATCAGATAATACAATCCATATAGTTCCTATAACTGTTATCCCAATTACTATTCCAACTCCAATCCAATCATACCATTCTTTTTTTAAATTAATTTCGAATACTCCACCAGCAAATAAACCAACTATTGCAAATAAAATCCCCAAATCGTTCTATTTTTCTTTTGTGTATCTTTTTCTCTTTGACTTTCTTCTTTATCACTTCTTCTTTCAGCTTTTTCATTCAGACTTTCTATTTTTTTAAATTTAATTCTTCAGTCAATTCTTTTTATCTTTAACTGCTCTCTAAACAAATCGTACAATTCAATACCTTGTTCTTGTTGAGTAATCTCTTGAAAATGCATTTTTGATAAATAAATAAGATACTCTTTAAATTCATCACTCTCATCATACTCAACAATTTCTTTTTCCATTTTTCTTCTGAACTTAATATTTTATTAATAAGATTATTCATCCCTCATTTAAAGAAATGATTGTCGCTCTTTTGAGCAATCAACAAAGAAATCAATTGAAAATATTGATTTTTTTAAATGATTATTTAGTATATTCTTTTGCAAACCATTCGCCATCAGACCATATTACAAATGAGTATCTGCATATTCCGTACATTGTTCTAGTATTTTTTTCCAGCGACTGTATGTAGATTTTTTTAATAATTCTTCCATCATCTCTTCGTCTTGACACATTGGACTTTCAGTATCTATAAAAATATATTTATACCAATCTTCAGATTTTTTTATAATCTTTTACCTCAATATCATTTATTAAACTTACAATAGGATTTCTACTTTCCCAATTTTTTTGACAAATAGTGTGACATCACAAACATCCTATCATCTTGTATAATTTCAACATTTTCTGTTTTTTAAAAAAATATGAAATTATTTTTATTTTTCTAATTTTTTTCTCTATTTCTTTCTTTTTGTTATTTCAATAATATCAGCTTCGAAATATTTTTGAGTTATTTTTAATTCTTTATTAGAATTATATAAATTTATTACAGGGCATTCTTCTGTTTCATACGATTTATAAAGTTTTTCTTCCAAAAATTATTTATGTTTAAAATATCCTCAAAGTTTTCATACTTTTTTTATTATTTAAAGTAAACGATAGCATACCCACATTTGTATCAAAACATTTTTATTTTTATATTTTCTATTTCTAATGAATACTTTTTATCTCTAAAATTAATTTCGTATATTCCATTTTTAATATCATTAAAATCTTTTTCAATTACTTTATCATTATTTTTTTCATCACCATAATTTGGAAACAACGCTTCTTTCGCATATTTATTAAAAATATTTTTTTGTTGCTTCATTAATTTTTTTGAAACTCCCCATTTATCTTTTATGTTGCAAAAAGTAAATCTTCTCTACTATTTTTACCTTGATTCAATATCTTAAATGGCAAAAATAAAAATATGAGTTGAAATCAACTTTTTCTGTTTGTTCTTGTTTCTCACTCTCTTCTGAATTTTTTTACTTTTTTTCAGTATCTATTTCTTCTTTTTATGATTTTCCATTTTTACCTCTCTAAAAAAATACTTGCTTCTCCATATTAGAATTTATAATTTCTTCTAATTTTTTTATTTTTTTCTTTTTGTTTTTTTACTAGGTTTTTTTATCATTTTTTTAAATCTGATAAAAATAATTTTTGCTATTTCTTTTTTTCTTCACCTTCAAATTTTTTTCTATTTTCAGAAACTTTTCCTTTTTTTAGTTTGTTCATTCCATTCATTTTTTAAATTCATAAACAAACTTTTCAAAAATCACTCATATTTTCTTTTTTTGTTTTTTTGTATTGCTTCTAATTTCTCTTTTTCTTGTTTTTTTATTTTTTTCTTCTTCTTTTTTTCTTTTTATTTGTTCTACTTTTTTTATTATCTCAGCACTTTTTTTCCACATTAAAAATGACCATAACCAACATTTGTCTTAGCACCTAATCCTGTTAAAGATAAAATTTCTGTAAATAAATTTTTTTCTTTTTGTTCTTTTGTAATAATTATGTCATTTCCCTCAGATTTAAATATTTTAGTTTCATTTTAATTGAAATAATATTTCTATTTCTGTCTCTAGCACTATTTTTTTAAAAATCTGTATTGGTACAGGATTTTTCTAATATTTTTTTATGAGGTGTAATATAATCTTTATCTAGAATTTGTTTTCCATCTTGAACCAGTATTCTTCCTTCAATAAATTTATCTCTTTTAAATATTGGTAAAAATTTTTCTTCCTCTAAATTTTTCTTTTTTCTCTAAAAATCTCTTCCATCAAAAATAGATTCTTTTTATTTTTTTCAATCTCTTCAAAAGAATAATTTGATTCCAAAAATTTGATTTATTAGTTCCATTTTAGCTTCATTTTGCTCTTGATATTTCAATTTTTTTCTTTTTCTGAATAATTTTTATCTTCGATTTTTTTGAGGAAAGAAATCTCTAATCACACCTTTTATACCACTTCCTGGAATATATGGAAGACCAGTTGTATAATCAAAAGATGAGACCTGTTTTTAAAATTATTATCTTTTTTTCTTTATTAAAAGGTGTATATTCAATCGTTGTTCCTGTCCCAATCAATAATCCTGGATAATTTACTGAAAAGTAAATTTTATCAATATTTATTAAATCTTCCAAATTTTTTTGATTATTATTTTTTTATCTATTTTTTTATTACTTCAAAGCGAAGCTTTTTTTCTTTATATTCTTTATCTAAATAAAACTTTTTGTAATCTTGATTTCATATAATGAAAAACCTAAATTAATATTATACTTTTCCATTATACCCCTCCTATTTTTTTCTTCTAAAAAAAGTTCTTAAAGCTAATTTTATTGCTATTGAAATATCTATAACTTTATTTTTCAATTTCTCTCAATTTATCTTTTACCATTCTTTTTGATTGAATTTCTTCAGATAAATACTGACATAACTTTTTATTATCATTTATTTTTAACTATACCTTTTACTTTTTAAAAAAATTTTTTTACTATATTCGATATTCTTTTTCTGTTTCCTTTTTCATTTGCATCATTTTTTTCAAAAATAAGCTAATGCCGGTATCAAACCATTCTGAATTACCATAGCTCCAAATGTTGATATATACCCCTTATATTCCGAAGGTATTCCTTGACCTTTTATTTCTTCATAAAATTCTTTATTTACCATTTTCTAAAAATACCAGGAAAATATTTTTTTCTACTCTTCTATTCATCCTATTTCACCTCTTCAAATTTTGTAAATCCATAACCGATTGTTGCATTAGCACCAATTTGAATCAAATTATCTTCTAATTTTCTACAAAAAAATCTTCAAATTTTGCAGTATTTTTGTGAATTAACAATTCCTGTATAAAATACTGATTCTCTAGGTACTACTTCTTCATACCATAAATTCTTGCTTACCCCATTTTCAAGACAATTTCTTGCAATTACTGGTAATCTTCTTGAAATCTCGTCTTTAAAAATTTCTTCTTTTAATATAACTATATCTTTTATTCCCAGCACTTTACTCAATATATCATCCTCTTGATAAAAACCTATTTCATCATTTTCAAAACTTTCTATTAATAACCCTTCTTCTTGACTTCCAATCACACAAATTTTTTTCTATTTTTTTCAGATAGTTTTTTTCTATTTTTAATTCTTCTTCTATTTCTTTTTAAATTCTCAGTATTTTTTTCCAAATAATTTACTAAATTCTACATATTCTTTTTATTATCTCTATTGTTGTACCCATAAAATATGACTTTTTATTACTTCTTACAGGGAATTGATAATAACTTACCTTCAATAAAACTTACTTCGCCTTGTTTATTATCTTCCTTTTCAGTATTTTCTGAACCAAAAATTTCTCTCACATAGTCTTTATTTTCGATTCCATCAAAAAAATTCTCTTAATGCACCTTTTATCCCTGAAGGATGCATATTTGGATATTCTGTAATCGGATCTCTTTTGCACCTGATTATCTATAAAATTAAAATTAGCTTCTCCACTTCCCATATGTAAATTTGTAACTAAACGCATTCTAAATAATTTTGCTTCCATACTATTTATCTCCTTCTATTAATTTATAATCATTAAATCCTACTTTTTTTATAATTTTTATATTTCTCATTTTCTAAAAATCTTAATAACTTCATTGTTGCTTATTAGAATACTTCCTCTTTTTATTAAGTTCTGTGAATTTTTATTTTTATAAAATTCACTATTATTGTCATTAATAAATTTAAATTTACTATTTTTTTAAATTTATTCCTTCACTTAATTCTAACAATTTATTTAAATCATCTTGTTCTATATACATATCACTTGTAAACAACATCAAATTATTTTTCTTGATTCACATTAATCTCTAAATTCTTTTCTGTTTTATTTTTGCTCAACTTCTAAATAAAAATCGAATACTTATCTCCTAATTGAACAAACCCATTTTTTTATATTGACATCTTTTAGAATTACATAAAAACCAAAATAAATATTTCTTTCTTTAAATAAATATCTTTGCTTTTTTTAAATAAACTGTTATCTTTACTTTCTTTTTGCTTATCTATTCCCAATTCTGCAACTTCGTTAAAAATTTTATCTTTACTTTTTTTATCTTTATTTCTAAAATTCACAAAAATATTCTCCAAAAACTTTTTTTGGATTGTATTCTAATAACCTTTTTTCCATTTTTATTAGTAAAATTTTTTTATATCAGAAAAATTTTGCATTTGTTTCCCCTGTTTTATTATCTTCATAAAAAAATAATATGGAATATCGTCAATATAAACTTGTACTGAACTAATACTCTCTATTTTTCCCAAATGTACTTTCTGAAATTTTTTTAGTTATATTTCCTATATATTCTTTTTTCTCTATTTTTGTTCATTATTCCTTTTTCGCATTGCCTATTAAAATTCCATTATCTTCCAGTATTTTTTTCGTAACATTCCTAATACAGCTGTTTGCTGCGGATACATATTTCCTTTTTAGAAATATGGCTTCTTATAATCTTTATCATTTTTATTGTCATCAAAACTTTTTGTACTCCCCAAAATAAAAAAGGATTCAATGGTTTCAATTTTATAAAAATATTCTACCATATTATTTTCCCCTCTATCTTCATAAAATTTTATCAATTTAAAATATGAAACTATTTTTTTCTAATTTTTTCCTCAAATTTTTTCTTCTGGCTTGAGATCTTCTTTTTCCCATATAAACTAATAGCTCATATAAATCATTTAATAATTCATTATTTTTCTTTTTTACTGTCAAACAGATTACTTAAAAATTATTTATTTGTTCTGGACTTGTAATAATTTCTTTAAAAATAAAATTATTCATATAAACTTTTTTTGAATAATTGTATTCAGTAATTTTTCCTCTTTCTTTTGAATAAACTTGACCTTTTTTCTATATATTTTTAAATAACTATTCATTTTGTTAAAAATATTATTTTTATCATTAAATTCCATATCTTTAACTAAGTTATTTATTATAAATTCAAAACTTTTGTCCGCTATGCTTTTTGTACTGATATTACTGCTGAATTTTTTTCTTATTTGTTTCTTTTGCCTCATTGAATAATAACTCATGAGATTTTTTTCAATAGATTCATAATTGGATTTTTATCATAACAAATAAATATTCCAAAAGACACACTAATGCCTTATTTTTCATTTCCAAAAGCACTCTTTTAATAATCTACAAAGCTTTTTCAATAAACTCAAGTATATATTTAGGATTCAAAATAGCTAATATATCATCACCAGCTGAATACAAAACTAATCCTTCTGATTTCTCTTTTCTTTTTTTAGATTCTATAAATTCTTTTAATTTTTGAAATATAGTTGTGTATCCTAACTGAAACATCTTTTTATTTTTTCAATTTCTTCTTGAGAAAATTTACCCATGTTGTCTAAATCAAGAGAAATAATTGCTCTGTAATTATTTTCATTTACTAAAAACTATCTTCTCTCAATTTTATTTTTCAGATAAACTATCTGCTATAATTTCATTTATCACTTTTTCATTGTATTGAATTGGAAAGTTTTTAATTAACTCTATTCCGTCTAACTTTGAAAAAAATTTCTTTGATATCTTCTTTTTTCTACATTCATCAAAACAATATTAAAATTTATATATTCTTTTAATAAATCTATTTGCTCTTCATAGTTATCCCTGAAACTTTTTATTTTTCCTTTTTTTAATAATTTTTATTTTATTTTTTTCTAAATCTTCTAAAATGTTATTTTTAGTTTTTATTTTTATTTTTTTCTAAAAATTTCTCAAAAACTTCATTTTTAAAATGTTCTATTTCTTTTACTATATCTTCATCACTTTTTCCTATTTCTTCTTTTTCTTCCGCCTTTATTTTCAAAATGGCCCGATCAGGATATAACTTATTCTCATTTTCTTTATTTTTCAAAATGAGGTGTTATTATTTCATAATTTTTTTGAAGAGCTAACTTTTTTTAAAAACTCATACATGAATGTTGAGCTGAAGCATTGCTATTTCATAAATTTTTTCTACTTTCTGAAATGGTTTCTACTATTGGACCCTAATGTAATCCCTACAATTTTTCATCATTTTATTCTCCTTTCATTTGTTGTTCTATATACTTATTAAACTCTTTATAATCAAATACTTCTGGTTTTATAAGTAGGGATCTCCGGTATACTGAACTCTTTCGTTTGTTTTTGTTTCATATATTTTATCTTCTTTAGTTAATGCTTTTTATTAATTCTAAATTAGGTACAAAATATAATCTATAATCATTATTTTTGGTTTTCAAAATTTTCATTGCTCCTAATGATTCTTTCCTGTCTATATCGATTCTTAAAAAGAATTAATGCTTTTTTTGGAAATTCTATCTTTTTATTTTTTGTATTAAATTCTAAATCTTTTAATATTTTTTTCAACATCATTTCCTTTTTAATTCCAAATATTCTTTATTCTCTGCATCAGTCTTAAAGAATTTGTAATCTTTTAATGCTTCAATCTCATCTATATCTTTATAACTTAAATCAGTTTTAGAAATATAAAAGAGCCAAAAGCATTTATTTTTTTCTTTTTCCCAAAATTTGTTGTTGCTAAAAAAATTCAGGCAAGTTTTCTTTTTATTAATTTTATCATTTCTGAATTTAAAAAAGAAAACTATTTCTAATTTTATATTTTCTTTTTCTAGCTTTATAACCTCCTACTTTTTTTCCCACCTGCTGTCATAAATATTCTATACTCTTTTACGATTCTCATATTTCTCCCTTGTTTTAATAGTAACATTATAGTCAAATGCTTTTCTCTTTTCCCCATTGCTTTCTAATAAAATTTTTTTCTATATCTTTTTCTTTATATTTTCCAGCAAGAAATCTATCAGATCTCGGTTTTAAACTCTGTCGGTCTCAAAATATCTTTACCTTCTCCATCTATTTCATTGACATAAGGTGTTATCTGCTCTAGTTCCACTTCATAAATATATTTTTGGATTTTTTCATTTATTTTTCTCCTCTCATTTTTTTATTTATTAATTTTTCAACGAAAAGAATATTCTATTGTTATTTCACTATTTAATTTCCTGTGTTATTAATTTTTAAAAATAGAATTACTAATTTGTTTTTAATTTAAACTAATATTATTAGTATAATTATACCACATCTTTTAATTTTTTTCATCACAACTATAAATTGTGATTAAATATTTTTTTCTTTGTTTTAATGGATTCACTTCTTTAACGCTTCATTATTTTTAATCTGTTTTTGTAAAATTGGTTTCAATCCTTGTTTTTAATGGATTCACTTCTTTAACGGGTTAGTAACTTAGATGAATTGTGGATTTATTACAACGGTTTCAATCCTTGTTTTAATGGATTCACTTCTTTAACCCTGCTACAGAAAATGAAATAAAAGAATTTTTTTAAGATTCAGTTTCAATCCTTGTTTTAATGGATTCACTTCTTTAACACCAAATAACTGGTACACGAAAACCCCGAGTTTGCGAAAGTTTCAATCCTTGTTTTAATGGATTCACTTCTTTAACCCGTACTTTCAAGAAAATCCTTTATTTATAGGCGATACAGAGATTTTTTTCAGACATTAAAATCGTATTTTTTTGATTAATTTTTATCATTTTTTTGCTGTTTTTTTAGCATTTTTCCGTAACTCCTAACCCTCATTTTTATTGATTTTTGAGTAGATTTTTCTTTCTCTTTTTTTATTTTTTTGATAGTGGTAGGAATTTTTCACCACGAACTTATTTTACCATACTTTCTTATTTTTTTCAAAATTTTTTTGATTTTTTGCAAAAAGAAAATCTATTTATGATAATTTTTACTAAAAAAATGATTTTCTCTATTTTTATTTTTAATACTATCTTCCACAAATTTTTGTAATAACAATCTCGGCATTTTGTACCGCCTTCTGCTTCTATCGGGTATCGCTCAGTTTCAATTATTTTTAATACTTCCGCAGTACTTTCTTTTACTTTTTTTCCAAATCTTTTATTTGTACATTCTATTTTTCTTTAATGATAAACCATCTAAAAACAGAATATACCCTTTTTGAGATTTAATTTTATACTTTTCTTCAATTAATATTAAAAACATGGCTACTATATATTTGTATCTATTTTCTTCTCTTGCTGTATATTTAGCATTGTAGTAATAAACTGGAACTATTGTTTCGTCTTCTAAAAAAAGTATGTCGTCTAATTTCCCATAAAAATGATATTTTTCTGAAGACAACTCTTTGTTAAATTCTCTATTATACCAGTATAGTATATTTTTCTTGATTTGAATTTATCATTTGTTCTATATTTTTGTTTTTTTAATTTCAATCTATCCCATATCCATTTCCTATTTATACGATTTTTTTCCTTTCACCCTTTCTTCTTCTTCCTTGTTAGAATCTTCCTTTTTTTCTCCAAACATTTTTAACACATTTTCATAATATATTACTCTAGGACAAAAAAAATATAGTCCAAAACTTCAAATATTGATATTTTCTGAGATTTAATAACTTCCATTTTTTTATTCACCTCTTTTAAAAAAATAGTACTGGCTTTTTCATCTTTAACGATGTCTTGTTCAAAAAGATAATCCCAGCAATGTTGCCTTTTTGTAATCTGCTTCACAAACTGGGAAAAATATACTGAATCTTCTCGTAAATCAATTGCTTTTTTTGTTTCCACTATAATTTCATCAACTTCATCTTTTTCTATATTTCCTAGAAATACTGACTTCTGAACTCTGTATAATCCATGCTTTTTGTGCTATTCTAATAATTTCTCTTCTATTTCTATCATCTGTTATATCAGTATATTAACCAAGTCATCATTTTCAATCACCTTCTATAAATAATTCAAAAATAGTCCTCAAGTCCCCAAAAATTTTTAATTTTACTTTGATATCAAAAAAATTTGCTAATTCGTGACATTCAAACTGTAACTTATCTAAACTCGAAATATTTCTGTTATTGTAACGCACCTTTTTTTCCAATCTGTTATAAAAACTCTCAGCAAAACTTTTTTTCCATCGCCTACCAACATAACTACTATTTCCTTCTCTTTTGAAAAAAATATTTTTGAACTCTTTTTGTGTAAAAAGTGAAAATACCGTTCTACTAGCCAAATGTCTGTAACTTTCTATTAAATCAAAAACAAGCGATTTTTTCCCATAATTATCTGTATGAATTATTCCAACATAAGGATCAAGTCCCGCAATTATACAAGCTTTTTCAACTTTACTGTATAGTATTCCAAAAGCATAGTTTAACATTGCATTAAATTCATCTTCTGCTGGATGCATACTTCTTTTTTCAAATTTAAATTCTTCTGGTATCAATTCTGACAATGTTTTTGTAGTATATTTTTGCTGCATTTCCTTCATACCCCATCAAAGTTCCTCTCTTTTCACTAACATTTCCTTCTACTAATTTTTATTTGATAAATATATCTTTTCATTTCTTTTATTTGTTTATCCAAAAATGCTTTTTTCGCTTCTCTTTTTATCTTCAAATCTTCCAAATGTTCTGCACAATTTTTAATTTTTTGTATCAATATCTGTTTTGCCAATTCAATTCCCTTTTGAGTCCCAAATATTTCCAACTGTTTTTCTTCTAATATTAGCTGTTGAACCAAATTTACTTTTGCCAAAAATCTTCCATAAGTTTCCAAAATCATCAACAATCACTATATCAATATTATTATCCACTGCCAATTTTATTACATCTGTTGTCAAAAAAATATTCCTTTAGATAGCACTAATGATTTTTATCTTTTGTGGAGCTACTGCCACTTTCTTCTCACTCGTAGTTATTTCAAACAAATCATCTCTCTTTTTACCACTGTTCCCCAAATCTGTTATATATAGTTCCATAGTTTTTTTATCCTTTCTTAGATATGTTTTTAATTTAATATTTATTTTACTATTATTTTACCTTATCAATTAAAAAAATCAAAATTTTATTTTTATATTTTTATTTTCAAAAATCACAGATACTACTGTGATTAAATTTCTTTAAACTTTTTATCCTTGTTTTAATGGATAAACTACTTTAACATTGTTTTTCCACTCAATTCCTGCATTTTCTTTAACGAAGGTTTCAATCCTTGTTTTTAATGGATAAACTACTTTTAACCAAAAACATTATCTAACGAATGGATCCGTAGATTTGAAAGTTTCAATCCTTGTTTTAATGGATAAACTACTTTTAACTGAGACCACAGGAAGAAGAAGACCTGTGGAAACTTAGGTTTCAATCCTTGTTTTAATGGATAAACTACTTTAACACTCTATAAATATTCTAGGTTATGCTTCCTAGAAAAAAAGGTTTCAATCCTTGTTTTAATGGATAAACTACTTTAACGAAGGAGCTGTATCGTATAGATATTTTTAGGTATTCATGTTTCAATCCTTGTTTTAATGGATAAACTACTTTTAACATGACCACTATTGTGGTCAAGAATATTCCTTTATGGAAAGGTTTCAATCCTTGTTTTAATGGATAAACTACTTTTAACAACATTCCATCAGAGTACAGCCACATTAGAGTGGCAAGAAGTTTCAATCCTTGTTTTAATGGATAAACTACTTTAACAATCAGAAAAGGTATGTACGAAAAGGTAGAATGTGAGTTAAGTTTCAATCCTTGTTTTAATGGATAAACTACTTTTAACCCGTACTTTCAAGAAAACCCTTTATTCATCAATATTACAGAGATTTTTTTCAGACATTAAAATTGCTTTTTTGCTTAATTTTTTTCAATTTTTGTTGTTTTTTAGCATTTTCCGTAACTCCTAATCCCTATTTTTTTACTGGCTTTGAATGGATTTTTCTTAACATTTTTTTATTTCTTGTAGTGGTAGGAACTTTTTCTACAAACTTATTTTTACCATATTTTTTCTCTTTTTTCAAAAATTTTTTATTAAATATTTTTTTCAAAAAAATGAAGCCCTTAATCAAAACTTCCATTTTCACTCATCTTTTTAAATTTAAATCAATTCATCTGCATCTTCATCATCAAATTTAAAAATCATCATCATGCAAATGAACAACTTCCAAGGCTTTTTCATAGTTTGTAGATTTTTTAGAGAAAAAAATCATGCTGAGTTGTTTCTACGTTTAATCCATTTAGCACAATTGGATTTACATTTTTACTTCAAATTCTTCTTCAAATCCTAAATTCATAAGGGCCTTATTTGCATTGTAACGAATATACTCTTTTACATCTCCTGTAAGTCCAACATCTCCATACACTTCATCAGTATATCTGCTCTCATTTTCATACAATTCATAAAGCAACGTATTCAACTCGCTTCTTATTCCTTCTTTAGTTTCTTCATCAAACGAATTATACAATTCTTGGAATAGCAATCCAACAAATACTCCATGAATCGATTCATCTGCAATAATTTTTTTAATTATGTCACAGCTTGCAACCATTTCTCCTTGTCCTGCAAGCCAAAGCGGTAAAAAGAATCCGCTATAAAATAAATAAGTTTCTAAATAAACTGAAGCCGCTAAAGCCATTGCGATATCTCGTCTTGAAGCCTCAGGATTATTCATCTTTTGATAATATCCATCAATTTTTTTAGCTTTGTATTGTAAATGAGGATTTTCTTGAACCCATTTAAATGTCTCATTTATTTCTCTAGTCGATGCTACAGTTGTAAATATTGTCGAATAAGATTTTGCATGAATCGACTCCATCATACACATATAAGAAAGTACTGATCTATTTTGCAATGAATCAATATGGTCAATAATTTTAGGCATCCCAGTATGACTTTGCAACGTATCAAGCATTGTAAGCCCTCCAAGTGCATGTAAATAAGCCAATTTCATTTTCAGGTTTCAACGCATTCCAGCTATCAATATCCCTCGAAGGAACATACTCCGTATCAATCCAAAATTGTCTTATATTCTGCTCCCAAAAAGTTTCCACATAATCATTTTTCAGGGGTATTCCAATTTACTGCTTCGTATATTTTTCTTTTTCCATTTTTTTATTTTTCCTTTCTTGATAAGTTTTTTTATCAATTTGCGTTCTCAATTAACCCTCATATTTTATTAATCAATTAGTTTATCACAATTTCTATTTGTACCAATCTTTTGGAAAAATCCATTTTATATAAAATATTATTTATATCTATAATGTCCTTTAGTTTAAATTCAAGTAACCTTAATAATTCTCGTAATTTTTTTCGTTAGACTTTCATATTCTTCTTTTTGATAAAAATAATTTAAGTCCTTCGTATATCGTAAATAATTTTTGTTTCTTATTATTTGTTATACCTATAATATTATTTATGTTTACAATATTTTTTTGATGAAAAAAATCATACATTCTTTCGTTATGTGCCGCTATGTTTCTAAATAACGAACTTGCACGTAAAAAGTTTTTATAAAATTATTATTTAATTTAGATAGAGTCAAATACTCTTTTTATATAAATTTCTAAAATGACTCATTATTTTTATTTTTGTATTCTATGTTCCAAAATCAAATAAAATCTACTCATCTCCAAATGTAAAAAAATTAATTACTATCCAAAATGGTATGTTATCTTTTGTTGTACTATAATGCTTTTATTATACTATTGCTTTTTGTTATTCCTTAAAAAAATTTAGTTTTTTTACTAAATGTGAAATAAGATGTATATTTTCATTTCTAATTCCAACATAATAATTATCAAGTTCCAAATAACTTTTCTTTATTTGTATAACATTCCGAATAATAATATGCAATTGCTGTTTTTAAAAGCTCTTTTCCAATTGTGTCAAGACATCAAAAACAACATTCTCAAACTTTTATCAAAATCATACAACGCTTTCAAATGATTAAAATGAACTCCCGATTTATAAATATCATTTCCATTTAAATCTTTCCCTTTTAAAAAGGTTCTTTATAAAAATTTATGATGGAATAATAATTATACCTCATTAAACAATAAATTGTTTCCTCATCAGTTTTTACCCGTAATTTACCTCCGTTTCCTCCATTTAAAATCTCAACTTGTTCCTTAAAAAGTTTTTAAATGGCTTATCCATTCCCTTTTCCCCTTTTATATCAAAAATGCAAAAAGCCCTATCAAAATTGAAAGAGCTTTTTTTCTACAGTCTACAACAACGCACAATTAAGTGGGTTATTCTTGTAGTACGATCATTAAAATTATTATACTCTATATTTTTGATATTTGTCAAATGCAAAAAAACTTCATTATTTTTTTGTTATTAAATGGTAATCCTATATATTGTTTTTAAAATACTTTGTAACTCTTCACTTTTTCTATTATATTAAAGGCTTTTTTCTATATAATCTCTATCTATTTCACTACGAACAATCTTTCCAATTATTTGTCCTTCTTTTTAAAGAGCAAAATTTTTAACATTCCATTATAATCATCATTTGAAATTATTGTTTTGGATTTCATTTTTCTCTTTCAGTAATGAATTTATCTAAGTCAATTTTTGCAAATAAATCCCTTTTTTTGAATTTCTCAAATCACTGATTGATTTGTATTTTTTTGAAATTTTTTTCTTTTTCCAAGATTTTTTTCACTTCTTAACTTTGCATATTCTAATTTTAATTTTTGTTACATTATCGTTAATTTCTGTTTTAAATTTATTTTTAAATTTTTTTAATTTTTTTCATCGACTTGATTACTCTTATATGTGAGATTCAATAAATCTATCATAATTTTTTTCATGTAACAACAACATTTCTATTTCATTTGTAGGTAACACTATTATATTTTTTTATCCCTTAAATTTTGAACTTCATCATCATTTAAGCAATCTCTATCTATAATTCCATATGCTTCTTTAGAATATATCTCTAATTTTTTTCTTTTAATTTATTATATGCTTTTGTATATTCAATAACACTTAAATGTCCTTCAACTGGTTTTATAAAATACTCATCAGAATACAGTAGATTATACATTCTATCATCATATTTTTTAATTTTTTTCCTTCTCTATTTACTCCTTCACAAAATAATATCTTTTCCTTCTTACTTCCCAACAAAGAAACTATTAAATCTTTAGGTAACGTATCATTATTTTCTATTTTTATAAACTCATTATTTTTCTTTATTATTAACATCATAATTTTTTACACCATATGATATCTGAATGTACACGTGAAATAATAAAATCTTTATTATGAGAAATAAATACAAATTTACTTTCTTCTCTTTCTTCTAACAAAATATCCCATAATTTATTACACAAAGCTATATTTAAATGGGTTTCTGGTTCATCTACTATAATTAAACTTTCTTTTTCAAAGAGACATATTAATAATATGTAATATAAAGCACTTCTTTCTCCATCAGCTTAATTGATTAAATGGATATTTTTCACTTCTATTTTTTTAGAAAATTCTAATATTCTTTCCCCGGATTCAGTAAAAATTTCTATTTCTGGAAAGATTCGTTTCCAGATTTTTACTTCATCCAATTTAGATGATTCTGATAATTCATTGTTATCCAATTTCCTTTTACAATTTTTCAGTTACATAAAAAACTAACTAAATAAGATAACATACCGCTATTGCTACTACTACTGTTATAAATATTGTATGATAAATCCTTGAATTTTTTTGATTTCTTACTCTATTATTTATATTTTTCATTATCAACATATTCTGTTATTTTTATCAATAAATAAATTTTTTTATTTGCAGGAATAACTACACAATTTTTTTAAATTTATCTCTTTTTAAACTTTTTAATAACTCTGATTTACCAACTCCATTTTGACCTACAATTATAGTACTTTGTTTTTTTCAGTTATAATAGCATCTAAAATAGGTGCTAAACTAAATAATTTAATATTTTTTTCAAAAATTTGATTTAATACAGGAATTATCTCTAATTTATGCAAAAAGAAAAGGTTTTTAAATCTTTTTTTCTTTATATTGATTAATTTCTTTTTGAATTAAATCTTTAAAATTTTTAAAGAAGATATTTAAATTTATATTACTATAAAAAGTACCATCTTCAATAAGACTAATTTCTTGATAAGCATGATCTTCTGAATGTTCAACGTATAAATTATTCAACTCTTCTAATTCATTAGTCACTAAATATTCCTTATGTGATTTCCAAAATTCAGTTTCATTCATTTTTTTATTGTTAGTATCTGAATTTGTTCTACCAATTTGCTAATTTGTTTTTCGCTGCCTGAACCATAGTTATTCCTAATTAGTTCATTTTAATTTTTTTCTAATTGTTCTTTTGTTTTTTTCTAAATTTGTTATAATTTCATTAATTTTCATAAAATCTCCTATCATTATTTTTTTATTTACACCGAACATGAAATACACTCCTCAATAGTCGCCTTCCTAGTCCGTGTATAATAAAGCGATTTCAACCCCAGCCTATGTGCATAAATATAAAGTCTAGCCAAATCTCTAGTGCTGTCCGTACTCTTCGTATACAAGATAGTCGAGATTCCTTGATCCACGTGTCTTTGAATTACAGAAATTAGTTTCAAGATATTTTTTTGATCCATATCGTATGCTGACTTATAAAAGAAGTAGTTGTCGTTTGTCAGGTATGGCATTGGGTAGAAAGTTGTGGAATCTCCGTATTCTCTTACTTCGATTGTGTCAACTACTGGCATTACTGAGGCTGTGGAGTTCATAATGTATGATGTTGATTGGTTTGGAGCTATTGCCATTCGGTAGGCGTTGTAGATTCCATGTTTCATTACTTGCTCTTTTAGATTTGCCCAGTCTTCTTTTGTTGGGATGTAGATTCCTTCAAATAGTGATTTTACCTTTTCTGTTTGAGGCATGTATTCTTTTGTTACATATTTATTGAAGTAGTTTCCGTTGGCGTATTCAGATTTTTCAAAATCTTTGAATGTTTCTCCTCTTTCTTTTGCGATTTCCATTGATCTTTCCAACGAATAGAAATTAACCATCATAAAGAATACATTACAGAAATCAAGCGCTTCTTTACTTTCATACATAATGAAAATTTTTTTAGCTAAAAATCCATGTAAATTCATTGCTCCAAGTCCTACAGAATGTAATTCCTCATTTGCTTTTTTTAATTGTTGGAACAACATCAATGTTTGTTAAATCTGAAACCATTGTAAGTGAATCAATTGCAGCTTTTGTAGCTTCTTTTATTCTCTTATTTTCCATAACAGTTGCAATATTTAATGAACCTAAATTACACGATATTCCTCTTCTTATCGTATCTTCTTCGTAATAAGCATTAATGTCTGAAACTTCTGACAGTTGCATTATTTCAGTACAGTTTCCAAGAAGCATACCATTAAACATTCCCATATGTCTTTTTTCTTCAGTAAAGCAATATGTATCGTAAACTCCGTCAATTTCTTCTACGGAAGTTATTTTTTCAAAAGCGCAAGCATCTCTATTTGGAGTATGTTCCAAATCAAATTTCAATCTAAATGTTTCAAATCCTAACTCCACAAGTTTTTGTAAGTTTTTATGTGTTATAAGCAATCTGTATAATGGATTACATTCAAATTTTTCCACATTCGTCTGTTCCGTTATTTAATGGTAATTCTCTGATTTCAGTATCTCGCATTTTATTTATTTTTCGAATGAATACCAATTTCTTGAAGTAACAATCTAATGTTAGAAAGAAATTCTAAATTTGTTGAAGCTATTTGTAATGAATTATTTCCATTATTTTTTTGAAACAGTGCCATCTGCATCTGCCAATCCGCTTAACCATTTAACAATACTTGAAATTTCATAATTAAAAGGTACAAAAATTTATCTTTTCAGTCCCTTACAATAATTTAAAATTATTCTATCTTCATCTTCTGATTTACTATATTCTAAGTCATCAAATTTATCTAAAAGTTCTTTTTCTCCATATAAATAAATCATTTTATTTGTAAGATTTTTTCTATCTTTCACATCATATTCGCAACCATCACCTGAATAAAATCCATTTGCATAAGCATTTTTCAAGTATTTCACGATTTTTCATTTTTCATATTTTTGGCAAATCAAATTTTATAAGTCTATCTCCAACTTTAAGTTCATGTGCTCTTTTTTTCAACAACTTTTTTTCATTTTCATCTTTAATATAAAATTTGTGATATGGTGTTACATCTACAGTTTGAAAAATTGTCTGTACTAACTTTTAATAACTTTTTGATCAGTTCCTGTTTTAATAACTGTAGTTTTACTCCATTCTTCTCCATTCCAAACATGAACTTTTTCATTTTCATGCTGTCCAATTTCTGTATAACCGTATTCTTTTTGTTAAAAATTTTTTTGTATACGGAGCAACACACAAATTTGAGAATTTAACTGATCCAATCTCTTTCAAAAGCATGTTCTTTATTTGCGTTATCTTTAAAGAATAAATAAAGAGTATCCGCTTTCTTTTTGTGTTTGAGAAATTTTTACAGAAGTTCTCTTGCGTTTATTTTTTTCTTTTTTAACATTTGGATTATCAACTAATTTTTTCGTACATTTCGTTCATATCCATTTCATCCAAGTATTGTCCATATTCTAGAAATACTGTGTGTGATTGAATGTATAGCAAACTTCATCTTCCATTGCTAACTGCATAAATTTGTCTGGAACGATAACTCCGATTGATAGTGATTTTATTCTAATTTTTTTCATCAACATTTATTTTTACTATCTAAAAAAATTCATTAATGTCTGAGTGAAATACGTTCAAGTAAACTGCCCCAGCTCCAGCTCTTTGTCCCAATTGATTTGCATAAGAAAAAATATCTTCTAAAATTTTCATAATTGGTAAAACTCCAGAGGCCCTACCTTCTACACCTTTTATTGCTTCACCTCTTGCTCTAATTTTAGACAAGTTAATCGCAACTCCTCCACCAATCGAAGACAATTTCATAGATGAATCAAAAATATATCCAATTCCACTCAAATTATCTCCCATTTCATCTAAAAAGCAAGAAACAAGTTCTCCTGATCTCTTTTTCCCAGAATTCAAAAAAGTAGGAGTAGCTGGTTGATATTCTTGATTTATTAACATCAAAGCATATTCTTTTGCCTTCTCAAAGTTTCCCTGTGCTAAATACAATGAAACAGCCGAAATTCTATCCTCATATCTCTCAAAAAATTTTTTCACCAGTATCATCCATCAACGCATAACTTTGATAAAATTTCGAAGCACTCATAAATGAAGCGAATCTAAATTTCTTATCATAAACCATTTTAAAAAGCTCTTTAATTTCATCATGACTATACATTTGATAAAAAAATCGATATAATAGTCATTTTTTTATTAAATATCTCATTTTTTCTTCTAAATTGTGAAAAATACAGTATTTTTATTTACATAATCCACAAAATATGAATAAACAGCTTCTTTATCCTTTTCAAGCTGAAAATCCTCCCTTGCTTAACCATTATTTCATTATTTAAGTATATCCACTTTTTAGCTCTGTTATCAACCATTTTTCATCTCCTATTTATTATTTATAATTATTTTCCAGATAATTTATATAATTTTTCCACTTCCGTATTAGTTCCCGACAATTCAAATTTCATTAAAACTGGAATACCATATTTTTTTCCTGAATTTTTATCAGCCGCCACTGCAAAAAAATACTCCCCAGTTTCTATTTCCGCTGGAACTTACTGATTTTATCAATTTTCTATTATTTTTCATTTTCTAAAAATTTATCCGTTGTTTCTGGAACTTCTCCAATTTTTTTGTTGTAAATGTCAGAAAATGCCCTTCATTTTCAATTTTCAGATTTGGATCTATTTTTATAAAATGCCAATCTGAACGTTGTCTTTTCCATTTTTTTACAAATCTTTGGACATTTCCTGTTTTTGAATCGTAATATATATACATTGATTTCACCTTTACTTTTTCATTTTTGATGAATTTCCTGATTTTTTTGTAAAAATATACTCAAAACTGAATATTTTTAATAAAAATTGTTTTTGAGTAGTATTATTGATTAATTTAAATTGTATTATTAGCTCAAATTATTTTTTTATTACATCATTGAAATAATCTCATTAATTTCTTCCGGCTTGAATCCAATTGTTCTTTTTCACTTCTTCATTTTCTTCAAATAAAATTACTGTTGGAACACTTCTCACTCTGTATTTTACAGCCAATTCCGGATTATCAAAGGGATTTATTCTTTCGTATTCTACACCTTTTTATCTAATAAGTCTGACACCATTGCACATGGATTACAGTCATTTTTTTCAAATTTCACTAATTTTTTTCATTCTCTTTTCTCCTTTAAATTTATATATATTTTTCATTTTATTATACAAAAAAACACAATATGTTGTGTTTATTTTGATTTTTACCGTATATGTAGTGTATCTTATTTTTGAAAAATTTTTTCAATAAGATTATTTTTAATTTTTGATTAAAGAGTTTTCTAAGTTGATAAATAAAGGATTTATTAATTATATATTTTATATATGGAAAAATGATTATTTATTATTATTTCTAAAGATATAGGAAAAAAATGACGATTGGAGATGAAATAATAAAAATATAAATTTATGAAAAATAAAAATTAATTTCTATATACACACAGATTTTTTTATGATAAAATAAAGTAATATAAATTTACTTACAGGAGTTGAGCAAATTATGGAAAATAAATATAAAAATTCATATAATTTATTACAAAAATGATCTAAAAATAAAAATACTAATGCTGGATAGAGCAATGGGAACAATGATTCAGCGAGAAAATTTGACTGCTGATGACTTTGGCGGAGAAAAATATGAAGGATGTAATGATTATCTTGTGCTGAAAAAGACCTGATATTATTAAGAATATTCATAAAAAAATATCTGGAAGCTGGAGTGATATTATTGAAACTAACAGTTTTGGAGCTTTAGAAATTGTATTAAAGGACTATGACTTGGAAGACAAAGTTTTTGAAATGAATAAAAGGGCTGCAGAACTTGTAAATGAAGCTATTGCAGAATATAGAAGTGAACATCCTGAAGTTACACGAAATCTTTATGTTGCAGGAGCTCTAGGGCCTTCTAACAAGTCAATCAGTGTTACTGGCGGAGTTACCTTTGAAGAACTTATTCACAATTATTATACCGCTGTTTCAGGGCTTCTGGCTGGTGGAGTCGACTTGATTCTATTTGAAACGATCCAAGATACAAGGAACTTGAAAGCAGCTTATTTAGGGCTTAAAAAGGCTATGGAAGAAAATTATACTGTTCCGTTAATGCTGTCATTTACGATTGAAAGTACAGGAACTACGCTTGCAGGACAAACTGCGGATGCCTTTTATTATGCTGTAAATCACATGAATCCATTTTCTGTTGGACTAAATTGTGCGACTGGACCTGAATTTATGACTCAGTTTTTAAAAACATTGAATAATATTTCAAATACTTATATTTCAGTTTATCCAAATGCAGGATTGCCTAATGAAGACGGGGAATATGAGGAAACTCCAGACACATTGTCAGCTAAAATTGAGCCGTTTTTCCAAAACCATTATTTAAATATTGTTGGTGGATGCTGCGGAACTACGCCTGAACACATTCAAAGAATTAAGGAAAAAAGTATAAATTATGAACCAAGAGTTATTGATAAAAATAAAGATTTTAACGATGTTTCTGGATTAATAGCGTTGGAAACACCAAAAGATCGTCCAGTTTATGTAGGAGAACGTACAAATGTAATTGGTTCACGTATTTTCAAAAATTTAATTGCTGATGAAAAATTTGATGAGGCGACTGAAGTTGCTAGGCTTCAAATTAAAGGGCGAGCAGATGTAATTGATATTTGTCTTGCGAATCCTGATAGAGATGAGATTGCCGATATGAAGTCATTTTTGGATAAAGTGGCAAAATTTGCAAAAATTCCGCTTATGATTGACTCGACAGATATAAATGTCGTTAAGGAAGGGCTTACTTACTTGCAAGGGAAAAGGAATTATAAATTCGATTAACCTTGAGGATGGAGAAAAGAAATTTGCTGATATGGCAAAAGTTATTAAGGATTTTGGGGCTTCTGTTGTTGTTGGACTAATTGATGAGGAAGGTATGGCTGTTTCTGTTGAGAAAAAATTGAAAGTTGCCAGAAGAAGTTATGAACTGCTTACAAAAAAATATGGGATTGATGAAAGGGATATAATTTTTGACACATTAGTCTTCCCAGTTGCAACAGGAGACCAGAAGTATATCGGTTCTGCCACAGCAACAATTGAGGCAATACGTCAAATTAAAACTGAAATGCCAAATGTAAAGACAATTTTGGGAGTGAGTAACATTTCATTCGGACTGCCGATTGCTGGAAGGGAAGTTTTAAATACTTATTATATGCAAAAGGCTTATGAGGCTGGACTTGATTATGCAATTATAAATACAGAAAAAGTTATTCCGATGAATGAAATTTCAGATGAAGAAAAAGAACTGTCAGAAAACATTTTATTTCATACAAATGATGAAAATGTATCAAAATTTTGCAAATTTCTATCGTGAAAAAAGGCTGTAAAAAGTTGCTGATACAAGTAACCTAACTACTGAAGAAAAAGTTGCAAACTTGGTTGTAGAAGGAAGTAAAAAGGACTTGACAATTTTACTGGATGAATTATTGAAAAAATATTCGCCAATTGAGATTATAAACGGGCCTTTAATGACTGGAATGGATGAAGTTGGAAGATTATTTAACAACAATGACTTAATCGTTGCTGAAGTTCTGCAAAGTGCTGAAGTTATGAAGGCTTCTGTTTCACATCTGGAACAATTTATGAAAAAAGATGAGTCATCTGTAAAAGGAAAAGTAGTTATGGCAACTGTAAAAGGGGATGTCCACGACATTGGAAAAAATCTGGTTGGAATAATTATTGGAAATAACGGTTATGAAGTAATTGACCTTGGAATCAATGCTTCTGCAGAAAAAATCCGTGAAGCAATTATCGAACATAAAGCTGATTTTCTCGGGCTTTCTGGACTTCTTGTAAAATCTGCCACAGAAATGGTAAATACTATGGAAGTTCTGCGTGAAGCTGGAATTGATATTCCGATATTTGTGGGAGGTGCTGCACTTACAGAAAAATTTACTGTAAACAAAATTGAGCCTGCCTATAAAAATAATATTGTAATTTACTCAAGAGATGCAATGACTGCACTTTCTGATTTAAATAAAATGATTGATGAGAAAAAATTTGAAGAATTTAAGGAACACTTGCAAAAACGTAGAGAATTAGTAACAATTAAAGATGCGAAAAAACTTGAACAGCTGAAGGTTAAACCGACAGTAAGTGATATTAAAAGATGCTGATGGAACATTCGACTTTTCAAAAGTCGAACTGCCAAAAATATAACTTTGAAAAAAATTTACAAGCCGCAAACTTTGAATAAGCAAATTTTTAACAAATATAAAAGGCAAAGGATGTATTTCCATTTGTAAACTTGCAAATGCTTATTGGAAAACATCTTGGAATGAAATGGATTGTAAATAATTTGATTGAAAAACAAGATCCTAGAACAATAAAACTATACAATGAAATTTTTAGACATTGTCGAAAAATGGCGATGAATACTTTGATATAAAGGCTATTTATAAATTTTTTTCCCTGCACGTAGAAAAAGCTGGAAAAAGAAAAAGATGACTTTAAAATTGAAATTCTATCAGATGATTTGTCAACAGTTTTAGAAACTTTTTGATTTTCCCAAGACAAAAATATGGACAATATTTATCGCTAAATGATTATGTAAGTCCAGAAGGAATCGACTACATCGGATTTTTTGTCGCAACTGCTGGAGAAAAATCAAGACTTGTTTCCAATGAATTAAAGGAAAAAGGCGAATTTTACAAAGGACATATTGTAAATTCTATTGGACTGGAGCTTGCCGAAGCAACATCTGAATATATTCACAAAATGATGCGTCAAGATGTTGGAATCATTGACAAAAATATCTCCCTAAATGAGATTTTAAATGCCCAATATCAAGGAAACCGTTATTCTTTCGGCTATCCAGCCTGCCCAGACTTGAGCGACCAAAGAAAAACTGTTTAATTTATTGAAAACCAGAAAGATATGGAATTACATTGACGGAAGAATTTATGATGTACCCGGAAGCGACAGTAAGCGCAATTGTATTCTCACAACCGTTCTGTAAATATTTTAATATGTAAAATTTTTGTAAGTGAAGTGTATTACTCTAAAATTGTAATGCACTTTTCTTATGAAAATAGATTCCCATTTGAGCAATGGATTTATTATAATTTCTATTTAACAAGGGGCTTTGAACTCCTTGTAATAAAAAAATAAATTAAAAAAATTAGGGATGATAAAATCAATCATCCTAATAAAATTAATCATATTTTTTTAAAATAATTATCTTTTTATTATTTTTTTCTTTTTGCAG
>BNJU01003141.1_pt1 | contig 42811 bp, 63 predicted proteins | sample 8539281 | NCBI WGS metagenome assembly BNJU01 (sample SAMD00202456, study PRJDB9452) | human saliva metagenome | isolation source: human saliva | place: Japan
GGTCAGTTACTCACGAAACTGATCTGAGGGATTGCCCACACTTCACAGGAAGAAAAGCAGCCGGGCGAACTCAACATGTCCACCCGGCTGCCTCTGGCCTCGAAAAATCGAGAAACTAACTGCGGCGAATCCAATTCCGCAGAATCCCACCATCTTCAGACATATAAGCATCCAGCAACGATTGGGAATCAACAGACGCAATATGCGCAAACGCAGTGAGTTCTCGGTGGGTGGGGAACATTGTGCGGACGGTCAAGGGCAGGACTTTTCCATCCAACTCAAGCCCTCCAACCCAAGGAAAGAACCGCGAATACATCGTAAGGATGAGCAACGGGATCAGAATCAACCTGCGGAATGACGATCGGATCCCAACCTAGATAGCTACGGGCGAATCTCGCCCACGTGGATAATCGCGCCCTTCGCCGTCCAATCCTCGAAAGGAGAAGCAACGAAAGTCGAGCGATCCTCCCAACGCTCACTGGGACCATACTTGTACAGCAAAGTGCCCTGATCATCGTGCTCGGTCCACAAGTTGTGCCAGTAAATACCGCTATCCCACGTCAGTGCAGTACCAGTGCCGCGATTCATCCAGAAAGCGCCAGAAGATTTAGCGAATTCGATCAGTTGACTGGTAGTACTCATGACAGAGACCGTCCCTTCCAAGATACCCAGTTCAACGCACTCGGCGACCGTCAAAAAGTTCACCACCGTAGATGAAACGCACTTCCCGCGCGCCACCTTCCATACCGAAGTTCGGTGCGGTAATTCCGGTTGAAATCAACGCATATACGGGAAGCTTCGCAATCGTGTACGCGTAGTAGGGCGAGTGGACATCGGTGATTGCCAGGCAGCGCTGTTCGAAGGAATAGGGCTTGCCATTGGGATCAACCCTGCCACACGCGTGAAAGATAGGGTAGCTGATCGCGTCGACCATATCGCCAAACTTAGAGGTGTAGGCCTCAGGCTGCGTGAACTGCTCAATGCTGGAACGCACCAGTGAAGAACTCACCCTTCACTGTCCATCAATCAACGCCAAGGACCCCTGCGGTTCCTTGGGCTCTGGTGTCGTTGAATCCCATATATGTCACCTTTCCGCGAGCTATTCCCCATCATATGCCACGAAACATGTCATCCTGCGGGCTTCGAAACCCACTGCGTTAAAAAGCGGCGCAGCATCTGGACGCAAGTAACACTCCAACACGTCAAGCGGCGAATACTCAACCACGTGAGAGAGTCCTGCAAGCAAGCGAAAATCGCCCGTTTTTACATGGATAGAATTTCCCATCATCTGAGCGAATTCCAAGGTAATCATGTCGAAGGAAGAACCGTGCGAACCATTGTCCACCCCGAACGGATTGAAGCAGTGTTTCCCTAGTGTCAATTCGGGAAAACCGTATCGACTGCGCAGAGGATTTCCATAGTATTGAAGTACACAGTGGTCGAAAACCTGCTGATTAGTCGTCTGGAACAAGGCAGCACCTCTGGAGGCACGCCTGCAGTAGTAGAAGGAATATACGCCTTTGGTAATCGGCCTTTCGTGGGGAGCGGCAAAAACCCGGCGTTGAAGACAATCCCCAGCGTCAGCGGTAAAGCTCCCGTCTCACTTTCATTCCCTAGCGTCGTCAAGCGCCAAGGCTAAGCGATCAGAAAGCTGCCACCAAGCTCTGCCTTCATTATCGAGGCTCACTTATCTCTTCTGGAGCCATTCGCTGAGCAGCGGCGCAGCGTCTGGACGCGTAGCACTCCAACACGTCGAGAGGTGAATACTCAACAACGTGAGAAAGCCCCGCGAGCAGCCAACGGTTTGCCCCCGCGCAGGGATAGAAGACACCGCGATCTGAACGAATCCCAGTGAACCCCGGATTATTTGCCGATGCAGATGGGAACCATCGTCCATCCAGAACGGATTGGAGCGGTGTTGCAACAACGCTAGCTTTCTCGAAGCCCTGCGGCAACTCGAAGCGCATTGCCCACGCGCAGAGTCAGACAGTGTTCGATCACTCTGACATCGTCAGATTGAAACCTGGGACCAATACGTGAACCGCGCTCATGCGTGTAAAAGGAGTACGGACTGTCGTCGAAATACACGCCGAATGGTTCTGCTGCAGCAGAAGATGGGTAGACCACCAGGGACCCTGCCTGGTTCTAGACTTCCCTAACCTGATCCCCTGTGCAGGCACTCACCGCTTGAGCGAAACGCTCAACGAAGTCCAACAGGAACCTCCACACCCTGCAAAATACCCAAATCGAGAAGGTCTGCAACGCTCTTGAGTTGCCCTTTGCGTCGAGGATACGAAGCTGACGCGCACCGCCTCGCCTCGCTTTGTCACGGCGCCGCAGTACCGTGCTCAATCTTCCAACCTTCAGCATATTGGAAGGGTTGATTTGGTACTGGTAATAGGGCTCATGGACGGATCCGGGAGCCAAAAGCACGTTCCTCAAAGGTTGAGACATGGCTGTTTTTCGACAGCCCCCAAATAACCGCCGCGAGGGTTACCAATGCGGTCCACAATGAGGCCGTGTTCAGCTGCATATCCTTCAACAGTTGAATACTCGCACCCCATCCTTATAGCCATCGTGATCGGGCCACTTAGTAGCTTCTGTCGCTACTCCCATCCTCATCAACGTAGAAAAATACGATTGTCCCTGATTCCAGCCCTCATAGTTGCGCGGAGTGCCATCAGGTGCATAACCACAGACGTCATCGGGTTTCCTGACAAAAATCAGCACCGGAGAGGTCGTCACTGCGTCCTCCTGCATAACTGCGTCAGGAAGGCCGGGATCGCGGGTATCCTCTGGAGCGTCCTCAGCAACCTCACGTGTACGCACCGAGGAAGGGTCAACCTCGACGGGCGAGCTGTAGTGTTCCTGAGGAGTCTCAGGGAGATGAGGGCACATGGGGTTCACCTGACTTCAGGCCAGCAATCCTTCTTTTGATCTTCGACATGATCGAGGACACCGCTTCACGCCCGTGAGTGAACAAGTCTTTAAGCTTGCCCGCTGTAGCAATCAAATCCTTGACCGACTTCTGCCAGTTTCGTCGCCCAGTTCTTCACGTGCATGACGATTTCGGGAATGAGCTTCGCTAGCGCAAGTCCGGCACTCAGAATGCCTGCACAACCGCACTGATGAAGGTTCCAACAATCTGCGCGATCGCATCTCGCACCATCGAGTACACGATTTCAACGACAGATGAGAGGACTTTCATTCCCTCAGCAAGGGCGTGTGCACCTTTTGACGCGCCCGCGATCAAAAACGCTGATTCCACCAGCCTCGTTTCGCGAAGCGATCTGGCTGCCCTGGCCTCGTGAATACTGGAGTGAAAGAGGTGACGTTTGTCTTCAGGCGCGTCGCGTTTTCTCGAGAGCACAGGCCACGGAGCGCCACGAGTTTCGCCTTTTTGAAGGACATCGTCTTTATTTCCGGCAAGCTTTTGAAGCCATCCGCGAAGGGCTGGCAGTGATCCATGATGATCGCCGCCCTCACGACAACGCAGTTCTCAGAGGATCGATGAAGGCAGACGCAGTGTCAGCAATCAACGATGCAGTACTCAAAACCGCCCTGGACCCAGTTTCCCGAGCTCACTGCAGAAGAAATCCTCGCGATATCTTCTGCGCGCGCCTCCGGTGTACCAGGGATCTTCTCCTCCTGTGCCGAGGCCGACGCCCCAGCTTGCCCGCCTGCGGGCTTTTGCTGGTGGTGGACCCCGGAGTGTGAGGAGCAGCCATCAGCGAGCACCTCCGTTAGCCATCTCCGGTAGTTTGAACAGCGGAGATGTTGCCAGATTCTGTCTCTGGAAGTTCGCATTGACCTTCTTCAATGCGGATGAGAGATCAGAGCAACTTTCCCTGGCTAGAGAGATTGCAGTTCCCATGATGTCCAGGAAGAGTTCGACGATTGGGGTCACCAAGGGGAAATCATCAGGCCAAAAAGCATTAGAGCCGACACGCCCACCGCGGGCTTTACTGGCCAAAGACTTCACTTCGCCCGCTTGAGATGCGATGCGTCCTGCAAGAAGTGCAGCGTCACCTGGCTGCCAGTGCTACTTCATTCATCTTTTCTCCTTAAATGACCTTTCACTTGTCTCCGCCGTGGCGAAGTGCTCCTGCATCTAGACGACCGAAATGATCGAATGCGGCATGAGCTCCAGCGTGTTTTCATCAGCGTGCTCTCGATGCGAACCATAGGTTTTTACGAGCACTTGAGCTTCAATAGAGGAATCTCCATAAGCATCGACAGCAGCATCTGCACGCGAGCACCGACATCTTGACGAGCATGTTTAAACGCCTCAAGCGAAGGCGTGGCCAAGAGCCGGATGGTCAGGAACCTGAACCTCAATGGAGTGCCCTGAGGAATCAACGACGACGCGGACCGCGTGATCTTTGATTCACCTTCGCCGCGGATATCCCTCATGCGTTCAACGAATTCGAAGGCGCCTGCCGCAGCTTTATTAGACCCATCGACTTGTGCGTCAATTGCTGCTAGCAGTTCATCAACACCGCCAAAGGCACCCTCGTCTGTACTACTGCTGTGGTGTTTACCAAATCCACCTAAGCCTGACGTATCTGCCATGTTTTTACGCTACATCCGCCGTCCCCCCGGGCGCAAAATCCATGGAGAAAAAGGGTCACTATGCGATCTGTAATAAGGTTCACATCGCCAGGTTTGTCAGCGTTCCAATGCCCTCGATCTCGACTTCAACGCGTTCACCGGAATTCAGGCGACCTCCGGCAGGAGTGCCCGTTAGGATCACGTCACCGGGCAGTAGAGTGAAGATTCCCGACACATAGGACACGATCTGAGCGATTGAATATCCCATTTGCGAGGTGCTTCCACTCCCCCGTTCTTCTCCGTTAATGCGCAGCGTGATCTGGGCATTATCAGGGTCGAAAGAAGAACCGACCGTGATCCATGGACCAAGCGGGCACGCGGTATCCCAGCTCTTGGCACGACCAAGCGCGCCGCCGTCCTCGCGTGCGGCATCCGCCGCGGTCAGGTCGTTCGCACAGGTATAGCCCAGCACCACCGAGGGAGCATCCTCGACGCTCACGTCCTTGGCCAAGGTTTTAATGACCACTGCAAGCTCGGCCTCGTAAAAGACTTCCTGTCCCCAAGAAGGAAAGACGATCGGGTCATCGGGGCCAATCACCGTAGTGTTCGGCTTCAAGAAAACGCTGGGACGCGCAGGGGGATCGCTCGGAGCTGCACCTGGAGCAGGATAGTTCCCGCCTAGGCCAATAACCTTGGAACGAGGAATGACAGGCGAGAGAAGTCGTACTTCGTCCAGCTCAAAAATCTGGCCCGAGGGTTCGACAGGCGAAAAGAGCGGGTCACCCTTCAAGCCAACGATTCGAGTCGATTCATCCTCTAAAGCTCCGTAGTAAATCGAGCTTCCTTGAGAAAAACGAGCGATACGCATGACGACCTCCTTTGTGTCGCAAGTAGCCTATCGCGAAGTAGGCTCCCCATCCCACACATCGCCGGGAAGGTCGCCAGGAAGGAGCGGATTATCCTTCGCAACGAACACCGGATCAGCAATGCCACTCTTGCGCTGGGACTCGTAATCGCGGAGCGCTCCCAAACCCCAGGGGGCAAGGACAATCAAGGCAACCAGGTTCGTCACGGTCATGATGGCCATTGCGATATCAACCGCGTTCCAGACCAGGTCAAGGGTGGTCAGCGCACCGATGACGACCGAGGCCACGGAGATGATGCATACCGCCCAGGTTGCAGCCTTGACTTGACAACGAAAAGACAGGCTGATCTCGAGTAGACGTAAGCCGCAATGACGGAGGAGTAGGCAAGAACAAAGATCAGGATCGACATGGGCATGATGGTCCACTGTCCCAGTTGATCGGCAACCGCAAGGGTTGTCAGGTTCGCCGGATTTGCCTCGGGGTTGGACCAAACCTTCTCGCCGGCAATCAAGATGACGAAAGCGGTTGCAGTACACACGATGATCGTGTCAACGAAAACGCCCAGAGACTGGATGAGACCCTGGCGAACGGGGTGCGATACGGTCGCGGCTGCCGCAGCGTTGGGCGCGGTACCCTGACCGGCCTCGTTCGAGAAGAGGCCGCGCTTCGTACCGTTGATGACCGCGGCGAGGATTCCACCACCCAAGCCCGCGAGGGTCGGTTGCGGAGCGAAAGCTGCGGCGAAGATCTGACCGATGACAGCGCCGAACTTAGGCAGGTTCATTACGCAAATCACCGCAACCATGATGACGTAGACGGTGGCCATGATCGGCGCCATCCACTCGGTCACGCGAGCGACGGTCTTAATTCCGCCGAAGATCACCATTGCGGAGAATACAAAGAGAAGCGCAGCGATGACCAGGTGTGCGCTGGACAGGCCTCCCAATCCCGCGATCGGTTCACGGGCCGAGGGGCTCAAAGCGGAGAGGAGGGTCGAAGCAATGGCGTTGGATTGCACCGACGTAATAACGAATGCGCAGGTCACAACGGTGATGATGGCGAAAATGCTGGCCAGAATCTTGTTCTTCATCCCAAGGGCAATGTAGTACGCGGGACCGCCGCGGAAGGTTCCGTCAGCGGAGCGAACCTTGAAGACCTGGGCAAGCGTGGCCTCGAAGAAGGCGGTCGCCATGCCGACGATGGCAACGACCCACATCCAGAAGATTGCACCCGGGCCACCCACGAGAAGAGCAACGGCCACGCCGAAAACGTTACCGACACCCACGCGCGCGGCCAGAGAGATCGTGAAGGCTTGGAAGGAAGAAATTCCGCCCTTTGCGCCGCCTCGGGAGCCGGAGATCGATCGGATCATCTCGGGGAATTGGCGAATTTGCATGAACCGCGAGCGCAAAGTCAAGTACAGACCGGTTCCGATGAGGATCCACACTGTGATGTGCAGGGTAATCCAGTCAGCAATGTTTTGGATGGACTGTGCGAGGTTCGCCATTCGTTTCTCCAATACGTACGAGGCCGTGGTGCGCGGGCGCGCAGGTGCGCGGTGGCCGATCGGGTGGTGTGTGCCCAGCAGTTTACAGGTCTTTACGCATTTTCTTTGAACGCGGCCGAAAACTGGACGCAAATGAGGGGATGTCTGGGAAGATAGAAGCATGAGCGCGCCACTGAATGAACTCCTCGATGATCTGGAAGATCGCGTGTATTGACCGACGACGATGCCCTTGTACGAGGCGTTTTCATCATGGGCTTTCATCAACGGGGCGTCCGCTCTACCGTCACCAAGATGAGTCTCTCATTGAGATTTTGTCGGGAAACCACGTCATTGCAGCAACGCCCACGGGCTCTGGCAAGTCAATGATTGCTTTGGCTGCACATTTTGTGTCGATGGCACATGGTGGGCGCTCGTATTACACGGCGCCTTTGAAAGCACTGGTGTCAGAGAAGTTCTTTGATTTAGTGGCACTTTTTGGCGCTGAAAACGTCGGAATGGTGACGGGCGATGTCTCATTGAACGCAGACGCTCCGATCATTTGCTGTACTGCGGAAATCCTGGCAAATCAGTCCCTGCGTGAGGGATCAACTTTAGACGCAGACATGATCGTCGCGGATGAGTTCCATTTCTATGCTGATCCCCAACGAGGCTGGGCTTGGCAGGTTCCACTCCTTGAGCTCACGCGTCCTCAGTTCATTGCAATGAGCGCGACGCTTGGTGATACGACTGTTTTTCGCACGCAATGGACGGATCGCACGGGACGGCCGACGGTGGAAATTACCGATGCGCAGCGTCCTGTTCCCTTGGAATACGACTATGTTGTTGACACTCTTCCAGGACACGGTCGAGCGCCTTCTTTCAGAGGGACGTCACCCGATCTACATCGTTCATTTTTCCCAAAAAGATGCGGGTTGATACGGCCGCTGCTCTGAGTGATCGTAGCTCATTTCTCCTGAAATTCGTCTCAGATTTCGCGTGAGATTTCGACTGTGTCCCTTTACAAAGGGCTTTGGGCAGACTCTGCGTGGCCTTCTTTACTCACGGGATTGGGGTTCACCACGCGGGAATGCTGCCCTAGGTATCGCCGACTTGTCGAGCGCTTGACCCAGCAGGGTTTGCTCCCGGTTATCTGCGGAACTGACACCTGGAGTCGGTATCAATGTCCCCTATTCGCACAGTTTTGCTCACTTCCTTGGTGAAGTTTGATGGAAGCAAGATGCGGCACCCTGCGTTCGCGTGAATTCCACCAGATTGCAGGACGCGCGGGGCGTGCGGGTTTTGACACCGTTGGTTTTGTCCGAGTTCTGGCCCTCGAGCACGAAGTGGAAACGGCCCGCGAGCGCGCCCGTTTAACGGCTGCTCAGGGAGGCCGCTCGCGATGAACGCGAGGCGAAGAAGGCAAAGAAGAAGGCGTCCAAGAAGCGCAGTGGCCCGAAGGAAGGCCAGATCACTTGGTCGCGTTCGACTTTTTGAGCGCCTGCGCGATGCTGCCCCCTGAAGCACTGTAGTCTCACTTCGAGATGACTCACGCGACGGTTCTGAACGTGTTGGGCGGAGCAGCCGATGCTGGGCGAGATCCCTGCAGAGCATCTCGTCGATTTGGCACTGCACAACGATGACCCGCCGCCCCTGCGAACCCTCATATTCGCTCATCTTGCAGACATTTATACTTTTCTTCCAAGCCGGGGTTGTCGAGCATCTCCAGTGCCCGGGCTCAGGAGTTGGGTCTCTAGGTTGCAGTTGGTTGCGGATTTGCCGGATGATTTTGCGCTCAATCAGCCGCTTTCTCCTTCTGCTTTGGCTGCTTTCGAGCTTTTGATCCGGATTCGCTGACCTTTGCCCTGACGTGATTTCCATTGTCGAGGCCGTGCTTGAGGATCCCCGGCCCCTGCTGTATGCGCAAGAAAACCAGAGCGAAAGCTGCGGCAGTTGCGTCCATGAAGGCACAGGGGATGGAGTATGACGAGCGCATGGCTGCCCTAGAAGAGATCTCGTGGCCTAAGCCTTTGAAGAGCTCTCTCCCGCTTTCAGTGTCTATGCGCGTTCAAACCCGTGGGTTGAGATCTTGAACTTCTCCCAAGTCGGTCATCCGCGAAATGATTGAAAACGCCATGACCTTTACCGAGCTCATCTCCCTGTTACGACGTGGGACGCCTCAGAGGGCGTCATTTTGCGCTATCTCAGTGATGCCTATCGAATGATGCGTCAAGTGATTCTCGGAAGAAACTGCAGACTGAGGAACTTGAAGCCATGATTTCGTGGTTGGCTGATCTGATCCGCAGCGTTGATTCTTCTCTTCTGGACGAGTGGGAAGCAATGATGAACGGGGAGGAATTGACCGAGGCCGAAGAGGTTTCTTCTACCGTTGAGCTGAGCGCGCATTTGAGCCGATGAGTCCGGAGTTATTGCTTTCACGGCAAATCGTCATGCTTTCCGCAATGCCGTACGTCGGGCGCTCTTTAATTTTGTTGAGTTGATGAGTCGTGATGATGTCGATGGGCTTGAGCGAGCAAGCGCGCAGGCCGCAGATAGTGATGGGCTCTTTGCTGAGGCTGCGCCGTGGACCGGCGATGATTGGGATCATGCCTTTGGAACGCTACTGGGCAGAACATGACTGATCGATATCAATCAGGGCGCGCGTTCCCAAGCGCTTTGTGCCTTGGAAGAACAGATCAGCGGCGAAGACATCTTGGCCTTGATGTCCTTCTCCGCCAGGGATAACGCCATTCAGCGCAGTCGTTTCGAGGCCCTCTTGCGCGGGCTGTCGATGAGGCTCCCGCCGGTTCGGTCTGGTTGGCGACTCAGACCATCACGGATCCGGAAGGCAATATGGACTGGCGTATTGCCGCCCTCGTGGACTTGGCTGCCTCTGACAAGGAAAAAGCTGGCGGTTCTGACCGTGCTCACGGTCGACGCGCGGTAGGGGTTCCTCACCCGGCAAGGTGTCGCCCTCGTGAAGTAAATACTACTTCCACGCGACCATCCCCTAAGGAATTGAGGATCTCATCCGATAGTTCTTTCTCGCCTTCCCATAGACGAAGAGAAAGCACCAGGTTGATCAGCAAACCGTGAGAAAGAAAGAGCTGGGCCCGGGCTGAATCCATTCCGCCTCATCCCGAAGCAGACGGTACACGCGAGCAAAACTCCGCGGGCGAGCTGGCCAAAACGCGGGTCGGATCCCATCATGAAGAGACGTACGATCATCATGAATGTGTCGCGGTCCCTCACGATCTCCGCGTACATATCCCCAGCGCTTGTCGGCGTTCAAATTCGCTTGCATCCGGCGACACCGGGGCTTCGACGAAGCGTTGGCACAGCTGTTCAACCACATGTAGTAGCCTCTTCAAAGAGCGTCTCCTTAGATCTGAAGAAACGCACGACGTATGCCTGACTGACACCTGCCTCACGCGCGATCGAGTCGGTCGTGGCCGCAGCGTAGCCGACCTGAGCGAACACGCGCACTGCAGCTTTTAGCATGAGCGCCTTGCGCTCATTCGCAGGCATACGCGTCGCAACCATGTCTCATCCTCTCAGTGCCACTGTTACATACAGTCTATCCGCGAGCGTAAGCACGAACCTTTTCGACGAATGCAGCGCGGTATGAGGGAGTATCCACGTCCTGCCTCGATCCGGCTGAGCATTAGAGTTTTAGTGAGTCGAATCCCAACGAATCCCAGAATCATCTGCTTCCACCGCGAAATCGGACCTCCGAAGAGCCGGTAAATGAACGATGGCGCACGTGACGTGACGATTAGCGCTGCGGTCTTACCTTTCCCAGCAGTCCCTCGCTCTTAGCACCGATGTAACGGTACGCAAATCCGGGAGTGAGAGTGCGATCAAGGAAAACCTTTAAGAATTGCGGGCTCAGCTGACCACCAGATCGGGAAACTGAACACGAGATGATCCGCCCAAGCGATGTCCTCTGGTATCGCATAGGTGCGTTTTCATCTTCCATGTGCTGGCGATATCCGTAGCGCAGAACAGGATCAAAATCCTCCGTCGCCAGATCGATCATACGCACGTCATGCCCAGCAACGCGCGCCTCATCGGCGTATGCGGAAGCAAGTTGATGAGAGTAGCTCTCAGCGTCTGGACCGCCCCTGAATAACGAGAATCTTCATCATTTTCCTCTTGTTGTAATCGGTTGATTACTACCATAGTGGTGGGCCCTGTTCCGATGCAACATTAGGGGTATAGACGGATTAAACGAGTATCTATGACGACAAAGATCGCGACGCGCTCTCCCCCACAGGACGCTCGCCAATCTCCTGCTGAAGGCGCAGGAGATAGCCGTCGGGATCCTGGACCAAGAACTGACGGACACCGATCTCAATATCACCTGCTCGATACCACTTCTCTTCAGGCTCAACAAAGATTGGCCACCCTGCGCTCATGATGCGCTGCAACGCAGGATCTAGGTTCTCGACTTGTACCTCAAAGTTGATCCCGCGACCAAGTGGTGGCTCATGCGCCTGGTCGCCCACGTCCTCCCCTGGTTAATCTGGTCGAGCATCAGGTGCGCATTACCCAAGACGAGGTATCCAAACCCCTCTTCGAGCCTCTCATAGCGGAGGGAAAAACCGATCAGATCACACCAGAAATGCCGGGAGGCCTCGTAGTCGGTGACGGAAAGTTCAGGAACAAGCCCGGGTTCACAGGTCATTTCTACACTCTATCAGGCAGCTCGGATACACAAATTGAACTCGGTCACGACTGTCGGACAATTTCAATTCCCACGGTTTGCAAGGCGGTTAGAAGCCCCCGTTTACGCGCCCGCTTCAAATCCTTCTTGAACTGACTAGTCATCACAAGGGCCCGTCACCCTTGTTGAGACTCACTCATCATCGACATCAGCGAACGCCTGCGATGCCGACACATAGCGACTAGCAGCGATACGTCCCGCAGCAATCTCGCGGGCTTCACGCATCGCAGCTTCAGTTTTCGGCATTGAAACGAGGCTGGCGCAGTTCGAAGGGCAAACCACCTTCCATGATCGACTTGTGCAGAAACACGTTTACGGCGTCAGTGAGGTTCATCCCAAAACTGTGCATACACCCGTTCAGCCTCTTCTTTCACGCTTGGGTCCACACGCATGTTGAGTGTTGCAGTCTTCATGACTCAGCCCCTTCGACAAATAGATGTACAGCATCAATCTTACAACGTCAGCACAACGCATGACACATGATGCGGTTTGTCATTACAAGAGATCTGCACGATTAGACAATCGTGCAATTTTAATTCCAAATAACGTTATTCGAAGATCGTTAAGAGGAAGCAGAGCACAAACCCGGAAAGTTACGCTTGCGCTGCAAGATCGACGACCTCGGCACCAACAATTTCTGCTAGGTCAAGCGGACTCAGCTCCACACTCACTCCCCTGCGACCTCCCGACACCAGCATCGTTTCATGATCCAAACATGAGGAATCAATAAAGATTCGATGTTTTGTCGTTTGCCCCAAAGGACTAATCCCACCGACGACATAGCCCGTACGGCGCTGCGCAACGGCGGGGTCAGCCATAGCCGCGTTCTTCGCTCCGGCGGCTTTGGCAATGAGCTTCATCGACAGGTGCGCAAGCGCCGGAACACAACCCACAACATACTCCCCCGTCGGCTCAAGCTTGACCATCAAGGTCTTAAACGCAATCGCGGATCAATCCCTCACTTCTCAACGGTTTCCTCACCGTAGGCACGCGCGGAAGGATCATGCTCGTACTCGTGAACAACGAAAGGAACCCCGGCCTCGTTCAATTCCTCAATTGCGTGAGTGGGGCCTGAAGCGTGATCTTTGGAGTGTTTACGAGCCATACCCCCCAGTGTAAGTCCCAAGGAGACAGTCTTTTGGTTTCAGAAAAATAGAAAGCGGCCGGGCTGATGGAAATCAGCCCGGCCCTGAGTTTCACCACAAACAGCGGAGCGGCACTTTAGACGAAGGTCGCCTGCGGATCATCGATCACCATCTTGCCGAAGGGAAAGCAGGTGATCGGGATGAGCTTCAGATTGGCAATCGCCAAGGGAATACCGATGATGGTGATGGCCTGGAAGAAAGCCGTGATGACATGTCCGATTGCCAGCCAGATACCAGCAATGAAAAACCAGATCAGATTCATCAGCGCCGAACCAGCACCCGCTCCAGGCATCGGGACAACTCGTTTACCGAAGGGCCAGATAATGTAGCTCGCGATTCGGAATGATGCAATACCTGCCGGGATTGTCACGATGAAAATACACGCGAGCAATCCGAAAAAGATGTAGTCCAAGAACAGTACGAAACCGCCGAAAAACTAGCCAAATAATATTGAGCCAGAAGCGCATTTCATTCCTTCCATCAAGTTGTACTGCATCAAGTCTCGCACAGCCATCCCTCAATTCGCGCTCGCTTTTTCCCCTGATTCTCCCCTGATTTCCCCCTGAGTCGTGTGGCTACACTGATGCCATGACTATTCCTTCCAGCGATTGCCGAGGCCATTGACCGCATCGACCGCGCACGCCGGCCGCCGGTCGCAGCGATCGCGTGGCCCTAGAACTCGCGGTAAAAACTCGCACCCCCGAGGAATGCCGCGAGGCAGCCCAAGCCTTGAGCGATCTGGGACAGCCGATCCTCTTGGGGCATAACCGCGTCCAGGAAGCCACGGCAACAGTTGAAGCAATTAGACAGGTACCGGGGACACAGATCCACTTAATCGGTCCGCTCCAATCGAACAAGATCAATCAAGCCTTTGGCCTGCGTCGACGCAATTGAATCGATTGATTCTGCCCTACTCGTCCAGAAAATTGATTCACGCCTGAGCCGTGAACTCCCCTGTCTTTATCGAAGTCAACGTCTCTGGCGAAGACACCAAACACGGCTGCAGCCCCACCGATGTCCCTGCTCTTATCGAGGCCGTCTCCTCCTCGGCGCACCTGAGCCTCGCAGGCTTCACGACCGTCGGTCTCAACTCCTCTGCCGAAACAGATGTGCGCTGCGGATACGCCCAGCTGCGCCAGCTACGCGACCGCAGCGCCGAAGAGCTTTAGCCTCCCACAGACGCCCTTGAGCTGTCGATGGGGATGAGTAATGACCTCGAATGGGGGATTGCAGAAGGGCAACAATCGTTCGAGTGGGAACCGCAGTTTTTGAGCCCGGCGCTTAGCCGCGCGGAGATAGCGCCTTCCAGCGATCCAATCGATCCCCAACGATCGCGCCGAGGAATACCAGCGCCCCGCACAAGATTGCGACGATATTGACACATACCTGCTGGTAGCCCAAGACCGTCACATTGACGAAATCATAAGGGTACTGGTGGACGAAGACACCACGAACCAGCGTGTAGATGATCCACGCAATCGGAATAACCAGAGCCTAAGGACGACTCCACCGCTGACTCCTCCGCGCGGTCCGCACGCCAATGCAACGACGATCATCAAGAGTGGAACAACGACGTGCTGGAGCGGGTTTGTCAGGACAGACCAGCCGCTCAAAAACCTCAGTTGGACGGATCAGAAGTGATAAACAATGGCCGTCACTGTGATCATCATGAGCGCACATAAATGCAACGCGCGTCCCCATGAGCCAATCTCACCGCCTCGAAGTGCGATGAGCGTTGCGACAATGGCAACCAGAATATTCGACCACTCCGTGAAGTAAGACAGGCATTCAATCATTCTCTGACGAACCCGCCCAGCCAAAGGGAGCTCCACCGAACATCCCAGGCCGGGCCACGGCCTCGCGAGAATACCCGTCGATAGCGGTAATGACCAAGGTGAGGACCACACCAAGCCACGCGGCGATTGCCACAAGCGCATAGCCCCAACGGCCAGCGGTCGCCAGAGTCATCTGCTTTCCTCTCACTGGTCCCTATGCCCAGTCGGGAAGAATACGCACGCCGCCCTTATCGGCAGACGCCGCAAGCATTCCGTAGACCTCTCAAGGCATCAGAGACGTGACGCGAACGAGGCTTGGAAGGCTTCCACGGGTGGCGCCCATCTCCGCGCGGCGGCGCTCAAGTTCCTCATCGCTGACATTCACACGAAGCAGACGCTTGTTGACGTCGATCTCGATCTCATCGCCCGTGCGGACCAAGCCGATCGCACCGCCAGCAGCGGCCTCGGGAGAGATGTGACCAATCGAGATACCGGAGGTGCCGCCAGAGAAACGGCCATCGGTGATCAGCGCACACTTCTTACCCAAGCCCAGTCCTTTGAGGTACGAGGTCGGGTAGAGCATTTCTGCATGCCCGGGCCACCCTTTGGGGCCTTCTGTAGGTGATGACGACGACGTCGCCCTCTTGAACCTTCTTTTACTCAGAATCGATTCAACAGCCTCTTCTTGAGACTCCACAACGAATGCACGGCCAACGAAGTGGAAGAGCGACTCGTCAATACCCGCGCTCTTAATAACTCGCGCCATTCTCGGCGATATTGCCGTAGAGAACTGCCAGACCGCCATCCTTCGTGTATGCGTGCTCGACATCGCGAATGCAGCCATTCTCGGAATCCGTTTCCAAGGACTCAAAGAGGTTCGCTGTTGAGAAAGCGTGGGTCGTGCGCACGCCACCGGGCGCTGCAGGTAGCGATGTTATGCCTCGCCAGTGGCGCTGCCACTGCGAATATCCCACGCACCCAGCCACCTCCAAGGAAGGAGCATGGACGGAGTGCACATCACGGTTCAGCAGGCCCGCGCGGTTAAGCTCGCCAAGCAGGGCGGGATTCCCACCAGCGCGGTGCACGTGCTCAATGTGGTAGGTCGTCGAGTTCGGGGCCACCTTGCAGAGGCAAGGGACGCGGCGCGAAATCGCATCGATATCGTCCAAGGTGAAATCAACCCCGGCCTCGTGAGCGATCGCAAGAATGTGAAGAACAGTGTTGGTGGAGCCGCCCATGGCAACGTCCAAGCTCATCGCGTTCTCGAAAGCGTGCTTGGTAGCGATCGAGCGCGGCAGAACCGAATCGTCATCGTTGTCGTAGTACGCGCGGCACATATCAACGATGCGGTGTCCTGCTTCCAAGAAGAGCTTCTTGCGCTCAACCTGCGTAGCCAAAGTCGTGCCGTTTCCGGGCAGCGCGAGGCCGATAGCCTCGTTCAAGCAGTTCATCGAGTTTGCAGTGAACATGCCCGCGCAGGATCCACAGGTCGGGCAAGCGTTGGCCTCAACCTGGGCAAGCTGGGTATCCGAAATCGAATTATCCACGGCCATGACCATTGCGTCGATCAGGTCGAGACGGTGCTCCACAACGCCTTCAATGGAGGCACCAGACTCCATAGGGCCACCGGAGACGAAGATCGTCGGGATATTCAAGCGCATGGCAGCGATGAGCATACCGGGAGTGATCTTGTCGCAGTTCGAGATACACACCAAGGCGTCCGCGCGGTGAGCGTTGACCATGTACTCGACCGAATCGGCAATCACCTCGCGCGAAGGCAGCGAGTAGAGCATGCCGTCGTGGCCCATAGCAATGCCATCATCAACGGCGATGGTATTGAATTCCTTCGCGACGCCGCCTGCCTCGCGGATTGCGCCGGCGACAAGCTCGCCCATGTCCTTGAGGTGGACGTGGCCGGGAACGAACTGGGTGAAAGAGTTCGCGATCGCGATGATCGGCTTGCCGAAATCTCCGTCCCCCATGCCGGTCGCGCGCCAGAGCGCACGTGCTCCGGCCATGTTGCGGCCTTGAGTTGATGTTGCTGAACGCAAGGGCTTACTCATCGTTTACTCCCCCAATGACATTTTTGTAACTGTTTCAACCCTAGTTCCGCACGGGGGCTAGTTCTCACCCAGATCAGGAAATGGACGAGGCCTTGCGTACACTTTTCGCCACGTGGCGCGGTTTTGCGGCGCTTACTAAAGCTTTGCGCGCTGTCCACTTTTTGACCGCCCACACGGTCAGAGCGATGCCAGCCAGAGCAAAAACGATAAGTTGGTATCGCGAAATCCATTCTTCGACAAGCGCCCAATTCGCGCCGAGCGCATATCCAGCACCGATAAGGATCGAATTCCACACCGCAGAACCAATTGCCGTGTACACGGTGAAGGGCAGCAGTTTCATTCGTTCAATCACCGGCCGGAATCGAAATCAAAAGAGCGCACGACGGGGACGATGCGCCCCAGGAGAACTGCAAGCGGGCCTCGGCGTACAAACCATGCTTCCGCGCGCTTGATGTCGGCCTCCTTAACAAAAGGAATCTTCGCGGCCAGGGAGTAGAAGCGCGCCCGGCCAAACCATGCACCCAAGGCATACAGGGCCAGTGCACCAGCAACCGATCCGAGCGTCGCCCACACGATTGCGCTGATCAGCCCCATACTTCCCGAGGCCGCAGCAAAGCCTGCGGAAGGCAGGATCACTTCGCTGGGGATGGGCGGGAAGAGGTTCTCCGCAGCAACAGCAATACCCACGCCGGGTGCACCAAGGGCGCCAACAAGTGAAACAACGGCTTGGACAATAGGTTCAAGAAGATTACTCATGCCTGTAGCATCACGGCGCAAGGCATGGAAGAGTTTTGCTCACCCTTTGTGTGGGCTGTGAAACCCGATCACGGGGCGGAGCACTGAACGAGCTCGCCTTCGCCCGCGATACGCAAGTGGTGTTCGGCGGCAGAGATGAAGACGGCCTCGCCTTGCCCCAGCGTGCACTCCCCCGCTTCGGTCGACAAACTCAAGCGACCACGGGTAACGAGAGCGATGCGCGGCCCCTCACCCGGGACACGCAAAGCGGTGAGTTCAGGGTGCAGGTCGTGACAGTGAGTTCGAATTCTTGCGCGGGAGCGAGGAAACGATCCGAGTGTGGGCTGGGGTGCTCGGGGAGCGAGGCGAATCGGCGGGAGCGCCGAAAAATTCAGCGATTTCACCAATTGCGCGCTATCGACGTGCTTGTGGGTGAGGCCCGCGCGAATAACGTTATCCGAGGCCGCCATGACCTCAACGCCCAGGCCTCGCTGGTAGGCGTGGATTTGGCGCGGCGGAATGTAGGCCGCTTCGCCCGCACGCAAAGACACAGGATTCATGAGGAATGCCAGGATGATTCCCGCGTCACCGCCGTGCGCGGCCTCGAGCTCACACACCAGTTGGTCCGCACGAAGCGAAGGCGACTCCCCGCTTCGAGGCGGCTCCGGCAGGCGGCGACAAACTCTTCCACCAGCGGCGGCGTCACTGGTGAATCGATATCGAAGACCCACGAGGCCAAGGAACGCAAGCCCCCGCGAACCGTGGAGAGGTTGAGGCGACGGCGGAGCAATTCGGCCAGCTCCCCATCCAGCCCTTCGAGGAGTCGACGCGCCTTTCGAGGCACTCTAAAGCCAATGAGCGCGTCGAAATCGGTCAGGGCGTAGAGCATCTCGGGCTTGTGGTTCATGTCCCGGTAGGAGCGGTTCGGCGCGGTGCGCTCGATTCCGAGGACTTCTTCGCGCAGGTAGCCTTCACGCGCGATTTCCTGGTGGGATGAACCTGAAGAGAGGTGTCTCGTCCGGTGCAATGACCTCCATGAGGAAGGGCAGGTTGGTTCCAAAGGCGTAGAGGATGCCCGAGCCAAGGGCTTTTTTCGGATCCTGCGCGATGAGGTCACCCAGGGTTCGTCCATCATTGATGAGCGTTGGGCCGTCGGGGTGATTGCCAAACCAGAGCTCAGAAACAGGCCTGGGTCCTGGGGTTTCACCCAGGAATTCAGCGATTGCGCTCAGTGAGCCCCAATCGTCAAACGCGCCAGCCCCTGCAGCTGTTCCATCTGCTCTCCTCAGCCTTTCCATGACACCGAGGTCCGTGCGTCGTTGGAGAACAACGAGTGGACGACGTTTTTCCGAAATGCTCGGTATGTGTGAAAAGTTTAGCGTGTCCCTCTTCGCGTTCAGCGAGAGCGCGTAACGCTCCACCCGATTCGTAAAGTTCATCCCAGGTTCCGCTCTCCACAATGCGGCCCGAATCCATGACGATGATGCTGTCGGCATCGCGAATGGTGTCCAGGCGGTGTGCGACGACGATCAGGGTCTTATCGCTGGTGCGACGGCGAATCCCAGCCAGCACGCGCACTTCGGTTTCGCGATCAACTTGGGAGGTGGCCTCGTCAAGGATCATGATGGGGGTTTCGCGCAGGAGCGCGCGGGCAAGGGCAGGCGCTGGCGTTGTCCGCCGGAGATGCGCTCGCCCATTTTCGCCGACTTTAGTGTCGATTCCTTCTGTTTTTCCGAGGCGATCCACTCGCTGAGGTCAACCGCCTCCAAGGCGTCGCGGAGTTCGGCATCGCTTGCGTCGGGACGTGCAAGCAGAAGGTTTGCACGAATTGAATCGTTGAAGACGTGAGCGCGCTGCGGGGCCAGGGGTAACAACAGAACGAATGTGATCTTGAGTGTCCTCACGCAGGTCCACTCCCCAATGCTGATCGAACCGGAGTCCGATCCCACACGCGAGCAAGCAGAGCAGCAAGCGTCGACTTACCCGGAGCCCGATGCGCCGACGATTGCAGTTGTTGAGCCGGCAGGAATAGTGACGGTCACGTCGTGGAGGACTTGGGGGCGATGGTTCTCGTATCCTTCTGAGTCATCTTGAAGGCCTGAAGCTATAGCAACCTGCGGGTAGGTAAAGTCCACGCCCGTAATCTGAAGATCACCGCTGCCAGCGATGGGGCGAGGGGCTTCCGGATCGGGAACCAGTGGTTCGCGATCTGTTACGGCGAAGATTCGCGCCGCCGAGGCGTAGGCCTGATCCAGATCCGCGGTGAGGTCCTCAACCGCCAAAACCGGTGCAAAAGAGGCCAGTGCAACGCCCAAGGACATGGTGACCTGCGCGATGCTCAGTTTGCCCGAGGGTAAGCCGAGTAGGCGACAAGGAGTTGAGCGACAACAGCCAGGGAAGCAGTGCTTGATTAAAGCCTCGTCGAACGGCAATCCAGAAAGAGGTCTTGTACTGAGCTTGAAAAATGTATTCTTCCAGCTCGTCAGCCATTTCCTTCATGCGATGTTCCTGCGCACCGAAAGCAATGACTTCGCGCACGCCTTGAACCGAGTCGGTGACGTGGTGCGACAGCCTGCCTCGTGTTGCGCGAAGTACTTGCAGCTTCGTCGGTGGTCTTGCCACCGAAGATCGGAACACAAATCCCCTGCCAGAACAAGGAAAGGTGCCAGAACAAGAGCATTGAGCGGCGAGATCGCCACGCCCATCCACACGACAGTCCCGATGGGAACGATTACCGCTGTTGCCAGGGGCACCAGGGTGTGAGCGAAGAAGACCTCGACGCGATCGACGTCTTTCGTGACTCGCGACAGAAGGTCACCGGTGTCTGCGCCCTCGGTCATTGCTGGAGCCTGAGGTTCAAGAGAGTCGAAGAAATAGTTGCGCAGGAGGGCCAAGGAGCGGAAAGCAACGTAGTGTCCCGCATATTGCTCGAGGTAGCGGAACAATGCCTTGAGTAGGGACATGATCACCAGCGCCCACACCACCCATGACAGGGTGACCGAGGCTGGATCCGAGGCATAGGAACCCAATGCCCATGTTCCCACCGCAAAGAGCGCGATCCCTAAAACCAGCGCGACAATACGCGCAAGTAGAGAGAAAACAAGCGGGAAAAGGACGGGACGAGCGACGCGAATGAGGCGGCGTGAGAGGTCCATGCGCGTGAAGTTCTGGGGGTTCATCGAAGTTCCCCTTCCTTCAGTTCGACTTGGCGGTCTGCGTGGGCGATCGTTGCTCTCGGTGAGAGATTGTGATGGTCGTGCGCCCACGTGCAACGGTATCGATGGCGTTAAGAATCTGTCTTTCACTTTCCAAATCGACGTGTGCAGTGGGTTCATCGAGCAGAAGGATTGGGGCGTCTTTGATAAACGCTCTGGCAAGTGCGACGCGCTGTGCTTCACCGCCTGAGAGAGCCAGTCCTTTGTCGCCGACGCGCGTATCCAAGCCCTCGGGAAGGCGGGCCAGAAGATCGTCGAGGCCGACGGCGCGCAGTGCCGTGAGGATGTCCTCATCGCTGGCTGCGGGGTTGGCGATCAGGATGTTTGCGCGCAAAGTGTCAGAGAAAAGGTAGGTGGTTTGTTCGACGACAGCGATTTGCGAGCGGACCCACTGCAGGGGCACCTGGGAGATATCAACGCCATTGATGAAGATGGATCCCTCGCTGGGACGGTGGTGCGCCTGGATCAAGCTTGAGAGCGTTGACTTTCCAGCACCCGAGGTGCCCGTGATCGCAATGTGCTCACCGGGGGCGACGCGAAGGGAAGCTTCGCGCAGGATCGGGGTGTCGGCCTCGTAGGCGAAGGAGACGCTGTCGATGCGCACTTCCCCGGGTGCGGGAAGCGAAGTCGGGGCAAGAACGCCATTTTCTGCCGGGTCGATGACCTCTGGGGTTTCGCTGGTGAAGCGCTTGATTTCGCGGGTTGCAGCGATTCCACCCATGCCGATGTAGAAGAATTGGCCGATTCGATCCAGGGGGTCGAGCATGATCGAGGAGAGCAGAACAAGGGTGATGGCCTGACCGATTGTGAACCAACCATCGCTCAGACGCCAGTAGGCAAGTGCGGTCGCACCGGTGATCATTCCGAGTGAAAAAGACGCCGTCAACAACCAGCAGGACCATCTGGTTTCCGGCAAGGTAGCGCATGACTTTGCGGCGAACGTTTTCTGCGGCCTGTGCAGGGTGCGGCCCACGCGCTTTCCAGCTCCGATGTGGGACAGCGTTGAAAGCCCCTGGATCGCGTCTAGTTCTTGAGCAGCAAGCGCGCGAGAGGACGCACGATAACGGTGGAAACCGGGCGAAATGCCCTTTGAAAGCACCGACAGTGAGGGGAACAACGGGAATCGAGATTGCCAGGACCGCGGCCGATACCCAGTCAAAAGTAAATACGACTGCAACGACCATGATCGGCGTGATCAGCGAGGCCAGCATGGGTGCAATGAAGGTGCCTCGATAATTGAGCTGCGCTCAACACCATCGGTTGCAGTATTGACGATGCGGCCCGAGCGTTCTTTCGTGCGTTCACTGACTCCCCGGGCGGAATACCCGGGCGACCATGGCATGACGTAGACGCGGTTCTTCTGTGCGCAGGCGTGTACCGCCCGAGAATGAGGCACTAAACGCCATCATTCCTGCTGCTAAGGCAAAGAGTGAAAGGTATCCCAGTGACGGGAGACTGATATTGCCGCTGATGAGAGCATCAATGACTAAACCGAGCTCGATGTAGAGAATGATCAGGAACATCGCGGGCAGCAGATTCTTGACGATCTCAATCGCAGTCGCGAGCCGCTGTTTCGGATATGGCTGCGGTAGCGCTCTGGCGAGGCGTTGGACGCGGGTCCCATCGATTCGCTCTCCTCATTGGGCTATATGACGTCATTTCATTATGACGCTACTTAGGACTACCTTAGCTTCTTAATGACAGAAAGTCATATAGAAGGTTGGAGCAAATAAAGAGGGTGCATAAAGGGGCGTTCGGATTACTCCGAACGCCCCTTTATTAAGGTTTACAACGCAAAACCGCGGGCACGCCAACGCTTAAGTGCGCGGGAAGGCGGCCACAGCCTCGTCAATCAAATTAGGCCAAGCGATACATCCAGCCGAAGGGATCCTCCGCGCGACCCATCTGGATATCCGTGATGTCCTTCCAGATCTGGTGGGTGACGGGACCCGCGGGAAGCTCGACATCGAAATCATCCGAGGCGAGGCGCGCAATCGGGGTCACGACCGCGGCGGTACCACAGGCGAAGATCTCAGCAACCGAGCCATTCTTGATACCCTCAACCAGGTCGGCCAGAGCAATAGATTCCTCGGTTACCGGCACGCCACGCGAACGCAGGAGTCGGCAAATAGCGCTACGGGTACCGCCCTCGAGGATCACGCCGGTGAGCTTGGGGGTACGCACGCTTCCATCGGCCATGACGACGAACATGTTCATGCCGCCGAGCTCTTCGAGGTACTTGTGCTCGTAGGTATCCAGGTAGCAAACCTGCTTGAAACCGCGCTCTGCGGCCAAGTTCTGCGGGAGCAGCGAGGCCGCGTAGTTACCGCCGGCCTTCGCCGAACCGGTTCCGCCAGGGCCAGCGCGGTGGTAGAGCTTCAACCCAGATGGAGACGCCGGTCTGAGTGCCCGACTTGAAGTAGGGGCCAACCGGGGAGCCGATGACGTAGAAGTCAACCTGGTGAGCGGAGCGCACGCCGAGAAGGGCTCGGACGCGAAAAGTGAAGGGACGCAGGTAGAGAGGACCCCTCGGCACCCGGAACCCACTTTTCGTCCGCACGCACGTAGTTCACGAGCGCACCCACGAAGTCCTCGCGGTCCAGCTGCGGCATGGCCAGACGCCAATTCGAGTGGTTCATGCGCGCGGCATTGAAACCAGGACGGAATGTCCAAATGCTGCCGTCGGAGTGACGGTAGGCCTTGATGCCTTCGAAAGCGGACTGTCCGTAGTGAAGGACAGCGGCTGCGGGAGACAGGTCAAGAGGACCGAAGGGAATGACCCTCACGCTGGCCCCCATCCAGTTTCAGGCGTCCAACGCATGTGTGCCATGTGATCGGTGAAAACTGTTCCGAAGTTCAGTTCCTCCATGGCCTTTTTCGTAATCCGCCTGCGGAGTCGGATTCGGGTTCTGGGTCAGCGGGAAACGACCAGCCAGTTCGTCTGCCGAAGGCAGAGGCTCCTCCCCAATCGCTCCAATTCGGTGGGAGTATGCTGCGTTTCTGTCATCGTGTCCTCCTCAAAAAGCTGAAGTACGTTCAGAATATTCCCTTGCGAGGGTCAAGCATAAGGTGGTCCGCCATCTGACCCGTTGAGGTGGGGTGAGTGGCGCCTTTCGGTTCCTACTCCCCGGGCGCGGCTGCTTCTGGTTCGCGTTCCCCCAGGGGCGCCGCACTTTCGGGGCGCGACTGCCTTCGGTGTCCACTCCCCGGCCGTGGCCTCGTCAGCGACGAATCAGCGCGACCAAGTCATTGCCGATCTGCTCGGTCGTACGGACCAAGGGATCGCCAGCCGCATTGGCAGCCGCACGATTGCGCATGTCTTCTTCAATCGCATCCATGATCGCGCGCGACTGATCGACATAGCCGAGGTGATTGAGCATGAGTGCAACAGAGGCGATCGTTGCGGTCGGATCTGCCTTACCCCGGCCAGCAATGTCCGGCGCCGAGCCGTGGACGGGCTCGAACATTGAGGGTGTGCACCTTCGGGGTTGATATTTCCCGAGGCCGAGAGGCCAACGCCGCCGGTGACGGCTCCCGCCTCATCGGTCAAGATGTCACCAAAGAGATTGTCAGTAACGATGACATCGAAGCGACCCGGATCGGTCACCATGTAGATCGTTGCGGCATCAATGTGGCAGTAGTCGACGCGGACCTGCGGGTATTCGCGGCCCACTTCCTCGACGATGCGGCTCCACAGGCCACCAGCGAAGACCAAAACATTGTGCTTGTGGACCAGGGTGAGGTGGTGAGCCGGACGGGCTGCTGCCTGTTCGAATGCGTAGCGCACCAGGCGCTCCACGCCAAAGGCCGTGTTGACGGAGATCTCCTGTGCGACCTCGTGAATCGTGCCTTTACGCAGGGTTCCACCGTTTCCGGCGTAAAGGCTTTCGGTGCCCTCGCGCACAACGATGAAATCAATATCGCCGGGGTTGGCCAGCGGGGTCGGGACGCCCGGGTAGTAGTGCGAGGGACGCAGATTCACGTAATGGTCCAGAGAGAAGCGGAGCTTAAGGAGCAGGCCGCGCTCAAGAACACCTGAGGGAACCGAAGGATCGCCGATCGCGCCCAAGAGGATGGCATCGTGCTGGTCGATGACCTCGAGGTCCGTGTCGGTGAGGATCTCACCGGCGCGGTGATAGCGGCGAGCGCCAAGATCGAATTCTGTGTACTGCAGTGTGACATCAGAGGGAATGACAGCTTCCAGAGCCTTGATGCCTTCGGGGACGATTTCCTGCCCGATGCCGTCACCGGGAATTACTGCGAGTTTCAGATTTGTCATGCTGCCATTGTTGCGCGGGGGCGACAGGTCGGCAGAAGGTGTCCATATTTCGGGGTGGCTGAGGCGCGAGGGCCAGCCTCAGCGTCAAGCCCGGCGGCGGGCGGCCGCAGCCCCAGTGCGAACCACGGCCTCGTGCGCAACCCCTGGCCCCCAGGTATCGACACCGCTCGGCGGCATTGGCACCACTTGGCGGCATCGCATAGCCCAAAAACCGCAATACCCGTCCTCCAAACGGTGTCAATCGCGCCAACCGGTGTCAATCCGATCGGACGACACCGGATTTCACCGTGAATACCCGACACAAGCCACTCCAAGCAGCGTGAATCCGCGTCGAAGTCACCGGATTCCGCCGTAGACACCACACACAAAGCACGAAACAGCACTTAACCAACCCAACACAGCCCGAAATACCCGCTTTGCACGCAACAAACTTATCCACAGCGCAGGATTTCAAGGATTCATCCACAGTTTTCGCCCGGAAAGCACAAGGCCTTCTCCCCTGCGCCCAAACTGTCACTATGACTATGCAACTACCGCACGTGACCCTGAGCTATCGCGGGAGTTCCTCGACCAGTTCCCCTCTCAAGGGACAATTCCGCCTGTACCGCGGCGCTTACGTCCAGTTGCCTTTTGATCCGAGCAGCGCAAAACCATGGGATATCTGGAAGTCAATTGCACTGGCACGCATTATTGCGTCAGTCCAGCAAGGCGATCCGACGCCGCTCGTCGTCGGAACCTCAGCGCTTCTACTCCATGGCGTACAAGGCTGGATCGCGAACCCGAACGTCGAGTTATATCAGCCGCAACGCCGGACAAGTCAGCTCATTCCTCCGTGCAGATGCGCGGCAAAGCCCGTGCCCGCGGCTCGGCGAGTCTATCGACGCGGCCCGCCGATTACCTCGGAACGCGCTCGGGTTTCAGGGATACTGACCGAGCACCCCTACGACGCCCTAATCCGCTGCGCGATGCACGATGACGCGCTGCAAGCCTTCGCGCTGGGATGCAGAGTCCTCCACAAGTGGTCTGGGTTTAGTAACTTTTCGCAAGATGTGTGCCGAGGCCGCGCGGAAGACATACGGACAGAGATCCTTTCGCGTTTAGAGCGCGCGAAGGGACACCGAGGCTTTGCCCGCGCGCGACGGATCCTGAGCGCGATCGACCCAGGGTGTAGCAATCCTGCCGAGGCCGCGCTTGCGTGGGTGGTTCGTGCGCTATGTCCCTACGACTTTTCGACGCAATATGAGTTTTCTGCAGGTGGAGGACCTCTCTTCGCTGATATCGCAATTCCGCGGCTCAAACTCATCATCGAATTCGATGGGATCGAGAAACTGGGGGCAACACAGGGGGAATTCGACCGCGCGAAACGCTCGTGGGTTCAACGCGAACAGGCGCTACAAGACCAGGGCTGGCGTTTCCTCCGAGTCAACTGGCTGGATTTCAGCGATTGGAGTGAGCTGCGCAGACGAATTAGCTCTGCGATCGGGGTAGCCGCGAAGCCTATTCCCGCTCGTTTCGCACTGTTGTGGGAGCCTCCAAGCGAGCGTTGCGATGGTGAAGGGCGACGATTTCGGGGCAACGAGTGGAATGGGACGGATGTGAGCTGGACTTAAAATTTGTTTTCCGCATGTGCGCCAAACCAGCACGAACTGAAGGCGGGAGTCAGTAGCATAATCCCATGTCGACAACCATTGATGTTTATCCGACAATAAATGCCCTGCCTCTTGTTGAGGAGATTCGTGGGCGCACACAAGAGTTATTTCAAACATTGTTGAACCGTCACGGTATCGGTTCAACAATAGAGGTTATAGCTTTCTATCCCTCTCCGTCGAAGGTACCAATTAAGGACGTCGAAAAAGACACGGTGTGGACGCCGGATTTGTATCTAGGCTTCGAATATTTGATTGATGGGATCTGGGATTCGAATTCCTGGCATAGTTGTTCTTTTATCGAAGCTGACGATCGGTACATCGTCGAAGAGCTCGAAGATATTGTTCCCCCAACTCGACTTTCAAAAATTCTGGCACAGGACCACTACTGGTTTGACGAAAATAACTCTGATGGCCCTCCTGTTGCCTCAACCGGTTACGGTTTGGTTTGTGCAGCTCTGGCTGAAGCAACCGAAGGAATCATCGCCTCATTTGACTGCGAATCTGACGAAATACAACGGCGAAACCGCTGAGAAGTTTCTTGCCTGGTGGGGCGACAGACAAATCGATTTCTATGGCGAGGACGCGTTCAGAAATCCACGAAGGAAGAGATACTAACTAGTCTTTGAGTAGAAGACTCATGCACGCGCCCCCAGATGTGGTCGGCAGGCACGAAGACTCATGGACAGCCACCTATGAACCGAACAACAGGTGGTAACGACTGCGGCTCCCACGAATGCACTCTGACCTCCAAGTTTGTCCCAAATACGGCCGGGCAGCGCCTCTTGACCACCAAGAATCTACACGCGTAGAATCGTGACCATCGTCACCGGATACACCGCCCGGAACGCTCACCTACCAATCCGCGCTGCGAGGAGGCAGCAAATGGCACAATCGAATGAGGAACTTCAGGCATCGGACCTGAATTTCCAGACCCCTGAGGGCCGCAAGAGCTTCTGGCTCAACATCGTTTCAGTCTGGCTGGGCACGACAATGGAATACGTCGACTTCGCCCTGTACGGACTCGCCGCCGGCCTCGTTTTCGGCGATGTCTTCTTCCCAGAGCAGACCCCGATCATCGCACTACTTTCATCCTTCGCAACCTACGCCGTCGGCTTCCTCGCTCGCCCGCTGGGCGCCATCATCTTGGGCCGCGTCGGCGACCTCCACGGCCGCAAGGTCATCATGGTCATCACCGTCGGACTCATGGGCATTTCGACCACTGCTCTGGGCCTGCTCCCCACATACCGCCAAGTCGGCTGGCTTGCCCCGGCATTGCTCGTATTCCTCCGCCTCTGCCAAGGATTCGGCGCAGGTGCCGAACTCTCCGGCGGCGCAGTCATGCTCGCCGAGTTCTCCCCCGTCAAGCACCGAGGCGTGGTCGCCTCGCTCATCGGCGTCGGCTCCAACACGGGCACACTCCTCGCTTCCTCAGTCTGGCTGCTGGTCTTGACCATGCCGAAGGAACAGCTCATGACATGGGGCTGGCGAATCCCCTTCTTGATCTCAATCTTCATCGCTTTCTTTGCAATCTTCCTGCGCCGCTCCATGCAGGGAAAGCCCCGTGTTCACCGCATTCAAGCTGCGCAAGCAGCGCGAACAGGAATCGGTCGTTGAAGCCGGCCTTGACGCCCACGAAGGCGGCTGGCGCGCATTCTTCGTCATGCTCGGCCTGCGTATCGGCGAAAACGGACCTTCATACATCGCGCAGTCCTTCCTCGTGGGCTACGTCGTCAAAGCTCTGGCCATGGAGAAAGCTGTTCCGACGACCGCTGTTCTGGTCGCCTCGTTCCTCGGTTTTGCAATCATCCCCTTCTCCGGATGGCTCTCAGATCGTTTCGGCCGCCGCATCACCTACCGAGTCTTCTGTGCGCTTCTGGTTCTCTACGCATTCCCGGCCTTTGCTCTTCTGCAATCTAAAGACCCGTGGATTGTCGGTTGCGTTATTGTTGTCGGAATGGGACTGGGGTCGCTGGGCATCTTCGGCGTGCAAGCGGCCTATGGCGTCGAGCTTTTCGGCGTTCAGCACCGTTACTCACGAATGGCGGTTGCCAAGGAACTCGGTTCGATTCTTTCGGGCGGTACCGCTCCGATGGTCGCCTCGGCACTCCTTGCAACCTTCAATTCGTGGATCCCGCTGGCAACATACTTTGCGGTTACGGCCTTCATTGGCTTTGCGACCACTTTCGTTGCTCCCGAGACCCGCGGCCGCGACCTCACTCTCCTTGAGGACGCAATCTAATACCTCCCAAAGGAGCAAATAGACATGGCGAAGCAGCCCACCCGCGACGACGTCGCTCGACTTGCCGGCACCTCAACTGCCGTAGTCAGTTACGTCGTCAACGGTGGGCCTCGCAATGTCCGCCCCGAGACTCGAAACGCGTCCTCGAGGCGATCGAGCAATTGGGGTATCGCCCCAACGCCTCGGCTCAGTCTCTTTCACGAGGCCGCAGCGACCTTTTTGCGCTCCTCGTCCCCGACCTCGCGAACCCCTACCTCGCCGAGCTTGCCCAACGCCTCGAAGAAGAATTCTTCCGCAGGGACATGGTCTTGGTTGTCGGAGATTCTCATGATGACCAAGACCGCGAGTCGACGATTCTCGAGGCCTTCCGTCGCCAGCAGATCGCGGGGCTCGCCTGGTACGGCGTCACCCAACCGCTCCCTCTGGATCTTCTTGAGGACGCCTCGTTCCCGGTGGTTTTACTCAACGAACCCGACGGGCACCGCATGGGAAACCACTCAAGGGTCACCCGCCTCGTCGCTGACGAACAGGAGGCTGCGCGCGTGGCGACCGAGCACCTCCTGCAGCACGGGAGGACTCGTGTGGCAATGGTTGCTGGCCCTAAGGGGCGTCACAATGCCCGCGAGCGCATCCGCGGGTGGCGTTTGGCTTTGCGCGAGGCCGGGCTCGAAGAGGGTGCGGTCATTCACGGGCCCTTCACTCGCGCCGGTGGCGTTCAGGCCGCTCAGGCCTTGATCGATTCAGGTGCCGACGCGGTTGTTGTTTCAAACGAATTGCAGGCTACTGGTTTGTTACGCGAACTCCATTGTGCGGGGGTCGCCGTGCCCGAGGAGATCGCAATTGTTGTCTCAACGGAACAGCATTATCTGAATTTTTGTGGCCGCCAGTGACCAGCGTGGACGTCCCCGTGAGCTCGCAGGCCGAGGCAATCGCTGATTTTGTCACGGGAACGGATCGCGCGCGCGACCTGAGCGTGATTTCCCGTTTAACGAAGCGGGCGAGCTGCGGGTGTTCGTATTCTTCGAAGGAATGATGATGTCTCTTCCGATCATTATCGACTGCGACCCGGGAAATGGAATCCCGGGCGCCAATGTTGATGACGCGCTAGCTCTTCTGTATGCCCTGCGTCATCCTGAGTTGGATTGCCGAGCCGTGTGGACGGTTTTCGGGAACACCCCTTCTGAGACTGGCGCGAAGTGTGCTCACGAGATCGTTGACTGTGCGGCGGTTACCGGCCAGGCTCCCCCGCATATTCAGCAGGGTTCGACCCGTCCTTTGCTGGCGAGCACGCAGCGTTGGGATCAGCAGCGCAAGGAGTACGCCTCGAGCCCAGAGGGAGTAAGCGCGTGGGGAGACGGGCGCCTCGTCCCCGTTGCGGGTGATGGGGATTCTTCCATTGACGAGGCCGTGGCTGAGAAGTTGTTCCGCGATGTTACGGACGCTGCATCGGTCGCTGCGGCAACGTCCGCGAGCCAGAAGGTAACGATTGTTGCGATCGGTCCGCTGACAAATATCGCACGCTTGTTGACTGCGCATCCTGAGTGCAGCGAGCTGGTTGAACAGATCGTGCTAATGGGCGGATGCTTCGGTTTTGGCGATCTCGTGGATACGAATTTTGCTGTCGACCCCGAGGCTGCACAAATTGTTTTCGATAGTGCAATCCCGTTAACTGTTGTTCCTTTGGATACGACTCGGACGACTCACATGTCTGAAGAGCGCTGGGAGCGCATATTGAAAGCTTGTGCGGACAGGATTTGACCGAGGCGCTTCGACAGTGGATTAATCCGTGGCTCACTTTCTCTCAGCAGACCCGCCCGGTTGATGGCATGTGGGTCCACGACTTGGTGACACTCTTTGCGCTGACGAATCCGGAGTTGGTCACGCTTGAGGATGCACTTTGCGCGGTTGACGAGGCGGGGAAGCTGACGCGTTCTGCAGACGGGCGCCTTGCGAGGGTTGTGACCGCGGTGGATAACGAGGGTTTGCTGGGAGCTTTGGAGCGAGCGATCGCCGGCAGGAACTAGGTTTTTGTTTCACCCGCGCCAAACTGCCCGCAGATGAGGGTGCTTCACAGTAAAGTGAAAGCATGCTTGACGATGCGGTTGCACAGAAATTACGCGCGTTCTCTGAGGAGCGCGATTGGGACCAGTTCCACACTCCCGAAAATTTGGCGAAGTCAATTTCGATCGAGGCCGCGGAACTCTTAGAGTGCTTCCAGTGGTCGGCCGATGGGGACCCCCAGGCGGTCAAGGAAGAGCTCGCCGACGTCCTTACGTACTGTTACTTCCTCGCGATGAAGGTCGGGCTTGAGCCTGATCAGATCGTCTTGGAAAAGCTTGCTGTGACGGCGCAGAAGTATCCAGTTGAAAAATCGCGTGGGAGCAGCGTGAAGTATGACCAGCTGGATTGATCCGGCTGACAACGGCGATTGACACCTGCACAAATCCGCGCAACACCAATACAAAAACAGCGAAAAACAACACGCAAAAATTACATCTACGTGATTCAGATGCATTAATCTGGGAATACGCATCACGCCTTCGGGGAAATCCCCAAGAACGCAGCCAGTGATCAGTGATGTTCACTCGGCACCTATCCGCCACAGAGAAGGGTATCTCCATGCACTGTGATCCCAATGCAGACCAGCTTGCATTTGACGTTGATGGTGCCCCAACGCTAAACAACAGCTCTACTCCTTCTGCATCGGCGGTCACTGAGCCTTCCACTCCCCCATCTTCTTCAGCCAGCGCACTGGAAACGCTGCTGAACGAGTACCGTGCGCGCGCGACAAGCGAGCGCGCGAAGGGCACGCTCTTCGAGGAACTGACCCGTCAGTTCCTTCTCCACGATGCGCATTTCGCTCACCAATTCAAAGAGGTCTACCTGTGGGGGAGTGGCCGGAGCGCCGCACGGGTGACACTGGCATCGACTGGGCAAGAACGCCCAAGACGCGATCGAAGGCCAGCCAATCCCCGTCTCGCGTATCACCTTGGCGGATCTGCACGATTCAGACATCGACTGGCGCACGTATTCGCTGGGGTCCACGCAGGCGCCGAAGACCCGCAAGCGCAAGGTTCCTCGAGATCACCAGGTACGCGCACGTTCCGCAGTCATGGAGGGGTTCACCAAACACAACCGTGGAACCATGGTCATGGCTTGTGGCACCGGCAAGACCTTCACGGCGCTTCCTCAACGCCATGAGGCAGCCATGGTGATAATTTGAGGAGCAGTCTTTACGCACAATCGTGCGCAAAGAAGCCAGCAACACCCACTCTGTTAGCCACCCCAAGGCCTGCGGCGTGCCCAACCAGGAGCAGCACGAATGAGCGAAGACGACAACCTCGTGAAATCCAAGCAGCGCATTGCTGACCACGGCGAGGTATTCACACCCTCCTGGATGGTCAACGACATGCTCGACCTGTTCAAGGATGAGTCCGAACGCATCGACGCCAGAGTGCTCGAGCCAGCCTGCGGTGAAGGCGCTTTCTTGCAAGAGGTACTGCGCCGCAAACTCGCCACCTGTCAGGCCCGGTATGGAAAGAACGAGTTCGAGCGCCGCCACTACGGACTGCTTGGCCTTATGTGCACCTACGGTATTGAACTGCTCGAGGACAACGCCCAGATCTGCCGAGACAACCTGCATGCGATCTTCGTGGACTTCCTCGGCCCAGACGCAGAACCCGAGTGGGCACAAGCAGCCCGGGTAATCCTCGAGACCAACATCGTCAGGGCCAACGCCTTGACTATGAAACTGCCAAATGGTCAAGCAATCGTTTTCGCCGAGTGGGGATACTTAGGCAAGGGGCGTTTCCAACGCAGGGACTTCCTGTACGGAGATCTGACGAAGCGCTCCGCCTTCGGCGACGACACGTTGTTTGGGAACCTCGAGATCGCTGACATCTTCACACCCACCAATTCGTTCCCCGCCATGAGCGTGGCCGACATAGCGGCATTGGAGGTCTGAAATGGAGAATCTGCTCGCACGTACTCACAACCCCGATGTACTCACATGTATCGCGAACCTGTCCAACGACGAGGTGTTCACTCCGCCGGAGATGGCCAGCGCGATGCTCGACATGGTTGCCGAAGCGTGGGCAGCCGACCACGGCGGCGAGGATCTGTGGGCCAACCCAAACGTGACCTTCCTCGACCCATTCACGAAAACGGGCGTGTTCCTCCGGGAGATTACCCGCCGACTTGTCGAGGGGCTCGCGACACAGATCCCGGATCTGCAAGAACGGGTCAACCACGTGCTGACTAAGCAGGTGTACGGGATCGCGATCACCGAACTCACCGCGCTCATGACACGGCGAAGTGTGTACTGCTCCAAGCGCGCTGATGGCGAGCACTCGATTTGTACCGGCTTTGACACCCCGGACGGGAACATCTGGTTCGAACGAACCGAACACACCTGGGCAGGTGGAACCCGCGAGAGCCGTGTAGACCCACTCACCGGGGACGAAATCTTCGTCTACACCAACCGTAAGTGTTCCTACTGCGGTGCCGGAGAAAACGATTATGACCGTGGCGACGAGCTTGAAACGCATGCCTATGCATTCATCCACACTGATGATATCAAGCGACGCATTAACGAATGTTTGGAGCCGATATGCACTTTGACATCGTGATCGGAAACCCGCCTTATCAGCTAAGTGATGGTGGCGGCAAAGGTAGTAGCGCGACCCCGATCTATCACAAGTTTATTCAACAGGCGAAGACATTAGATCCCACACTGCTCACGATGATCATTCCTTCGCGTTGGTTTACTGGCGGCAAGGGGCTCGACTCATTTCGCCAGGAGATGCTTAACGATGAACACTTGATGACACTCGTTGACTATCCAGATTCGCGCGACGTTTTTGACGGAGTCGATGTCGCTGGTGGCGTTTGCTACTTTTTGCGTTCAACTCGCCACTCTGGCGACTGCACTATTACAACCTCAGTACGTGGAGAGACGTATACAGAGACTCGGTCGCTGACCGAATACACCCCATTTATTCGAGACAATCGCGCAGTCCATATTGTCCGAAAAATCGAGCGTTTCAATCTGCCCTCCTTCTCGAGCATTGTTTCGGCGAGGCGTCCATTCGACATTGACTCTTCGGAGGCGGGCGACCCTAACGGCGACCTGAAACTCTATCGATCAGGAGGAGATGGTCGTTATTCATCGGCGCGCCTTGTAAAAGGCCATGACCTGGTCAACACGTGGAGGGTTTTGTTGTCAAAGACCTCTTCTGAACATGCGGGTCAAACGGACAAATCAGGTCGCCGACGGGTTCTGTCACGCATGGAGTTAATGGAACCCGGATCAGTGGCAACGGAGTCATATCTCATTGTCGGCCCGCTCGAGTCAAAAGAAGAGTGTGCGAATGCCCTGAGCTACATGTCGACAAAGTTTTTCCGCTTCCTAGTATCGACTGTTCTGCTAACACAAAACATCACGCGCAATTCGTTCTCAATGGTCCCATTGCTCGACTTTAGCGAGCCCTGGACCGATGAACGACTCATCGACGAGTTCGGCCTCGATTCAACAGAAGTTTCGTTGATTAATGAGACCATTCGCCCGCTCGAGCAGGATGTTGACTGATGAATCAGACGGTAGAGCAACTACTTCCTGGTAAGCCATCGGCTCGCCTACGCATTTACGCATGGTCACCGAAGAGCCCAGCACCTGAGTACCAGGGACTGATTAAGGTTGGTCAGACCACTCGTGAGGATGTGCGTGAGCGGATCCACGAATCCCAGGGCCAGGTGCAGCAAGAGTTCACGCTTCACGCTGACGTGGTGGCAGAGCGTGAAGATGGCTCGATCTTCCGCGACAAGGACGTCATTGAGCGGCTGAAGGCTAAAGGCTTGAGAACCCTCACTTCGGCTCGGCGTCCGAGTGGGTGCGCTGCAAGCCCATTGATGTGCTCACTGCAATCACAGAACTTCGCAAAGGTGAGGTGTTCTCTGGTCACCACTACCAGACCTTCCCGATGCGACCTGAGCAGGCCCGGGCGGTAGACCAGACCATCGGTTATTTCGAGTCGATCTGGGAGGAAGATCCGACCGCAGTGCCGCGGTTCTTGTGGAACGCGAAGATGCGTTTTGGCAAGACCTTCACCTCTTATCAGCTCGCTAAGCGCATGGGAGCCAAGCGGGTCCTGGTGGTGACCTTCAAGCCTGCCGTGCAGGATGCATGGCATGAGGATCTGGCGAGCCACGTGGACTTTGATGGCTGGCAGTATCGCAACACCGATCTCATGGCTGAGCTCGGACCGGGTGACCCAGATAAGCCGCTGGTGTATTTCGGTTCCTTCCAAGACCTGCTGGGTCGGGACAAGAAGACTGGGCTGATCAAGTCGAAGAACGAGTGGGTTCACACCATTAACTGGGACCTGGTGATCTTCGATGAGTACCACTTCGGTGCCTGGCGCGAGTCTGCCAAGGCGCTCTTCGAAGGTGAAGAAGCGAAGGTCGCAGACAAAGAGCTGGATGCCGAGTTTGCTAATGGTGCGCTCGACACCTTCGATACCGAACTCGACGAGCTAGGTAACGACGAGGCGGAATTCCTACCCATCACAACTCGTTCCTACCTTTATCTCTCCGGCACACCGTTTAAGGCACTGGCAACGGGTGAGTTCATTGAGGAGCAGATCTTCAACTGGACCTACACCGACGAGCAAGAAGCCAAAGCCGCCTGGGAACTCGAGCACCCTGGTGAACGCAACCCCCTACGGGGCGCTCCCGGAAATGCGACTGCTGACGTACCAAATGCCCGACGATATCCTCTCAGTGGCAGTGCAGGGTGAGTTCGACGAGTTCGACCTCAACACGTTCTTCGAAGCCACTGGGGAGGGCGACGCTGCCCGCTTTATCCACGAGTCGGATGTGCAGAAGTGGCTTGACCTGATCCGTGGGGAACACGCACCGACGCAGCTTGACTCCCTCAAAGCCGGCAGCAGGCCGCCCTTCCCTGTACGCAGATGCCCGTTTACTGCCTTACATGCAGCACTCGTTCTGGTTCTTACCGACCGTAGCTTCTTGCTTCGCGATGGCGAACATGCTGCGCGCCCGCCACAACACCTACTGGCACTCTTACGAGGTTGTTGTGGCCGCAGGAGCGAAGGCGGGAATCGGTGTGGCGGCGCTTCCGCCTGTGCGCGAGGCGATCGGGGATGGTCATGACACCAAGACCATCACACTCTCGTGTGGCAAGCTCACTACCGGAGTGACGGTCAAGCAGTGGTCATCCATTCTCATGCTGCGTAACCTCACCAGCCCGGAGACCTACTTCCAAGCCGCGTTCCGGGTGCAGTCACCGTGGGCGATCACCAACCCCAACGGTGACAACCCGAACGAGGAAGAGGTCCTCAAGCCGGTGGCCTTCGTATTCGACTTCGCACCCACGCGCGCACTTCGGCAGATGGCCGACTATGCGGGTGGATTGAACCCCACTGCCGATAGTCCAGAGCGGGCCGTTGCGGACCTGGTCAAGTTCCTTCCCGTCCTTACCTACGACGGGGCAAACATGAAGGAAGTCAACGCTGGCGAGATTCTCGACATCGCTATGTCCGGCACCTCAGCCACCTTGCTGGCCAAGAAGTGGGAGTCCGCGATCCTGGTGAACGTCGACAACATGACTCTGCGCAAGATCATGGACAACCAGGCAGCCATGGACGCCATCATGAACATCGAGGGCTTCCGTGCGCTGGGCTCGGACATCTTCGAAACAGTCGTCAACAAGAGCGAAAAGGTCTCGGCCACCAAGAAGGAAAAGGGCGGCGACCTGACCAAGGAGGAGAAGAAGGAACTCACCGAGGAAGAGAAGGAGTACAAGTCCAAGCGCAAGCAGATCCAGGAAAAGCTCATCAAGTTTGCTACCCGGATCCCCGCGTTCATGTACCTCACCGACTTCCGGGAGAACACGCTCCACGACGTCATCACCAAGATCGAGCCGGACTTGTTCAAGAAGGTCACCGGTCTATCGGTGGCTGACTTCAACCTGCTTGTGAACCTCGGAGTCTTCAACTCCATCCACATGAACCAGGCAGTCTTCGCCTTCCGCCGCTATGAGGACGCCTCACTGCACTACACCGGCATTCGATCCCACCCGGAGCAGAAGCGCATGCTTGGACTCTATGACACCGTCATCACTTTGGAGGAGCAGCGCTGAGCGACCGATAGGCGCTAACACACCGCTAACGGGCGCATCGCTGATAGCCGACTTGGGGACATTCCTGTTCCGGAGTCGGCTATCGGCGCATCTACCCCCTTGATCGCAGCCCCAATTCAACCCTGTAATTTGCTGGTTTTCCCTTGAGTTTCAGTGGTTTTGACACCCTGCCCAGCGCTTACCCCTTTGTATCAAAACCGAGCTTGTCACAGAGCCCTTCTCGGGGACGGGCACGTTCGTGGCGCGCCTGCTGCAGCTGGGGGTCATCCCGCCTGAGGCCCTGGAACACAAGTACAAGAACGAGATTTCGCGAACGAGTTCGTCCTGCTGTCCTACTACATCGCGTCGATCAACATCGAGCAGGTCTACCACCAGGTGCGCGCCGAGCAGGACGCGGACGAGGGCTACGTCGAGTTCCCTGGCATGACGCTGACGGACACCTTCCAGCTCCACGAGGGCGACGGCACCATCACCGAGGACTTCGAAGGTCTGGCCGCCAACAACGAGCGCGCGAGGGCCGAGAAGGACTCGGCGATCACGGTCATCGTCATGAACCCGCCGTACTCGGCGGGCCAGAACAGCGCGAACGACAACAACCAGAAGCTGGCGTATCCGCGCCTGGACGAGCGCATCGTGGCCACCTACGCAGCTAAGTCAACCGAAGCAAACAGAACAGCCTCTACGACTCTTACTTCCGCGCTCTGCGCTGGGCCTCGGACCGCATCGGGCAGCGCGGCGTGGCCGGTGGCTTCGTGGGCGAGCTGGACATCATGGACACGTGGGCGACCTCCTCGCTGTCCCCGCAGCTGGCGTGCGGCTGGCTGGATGACGAGGATCAGTTCGCTCGCACGTACCCGATGGATCTGCGCCCGCAGGGCCAGGACATCATCCGTACGTGGCTGTTCTCCACCGTCGTGCGCGCGGACCTGGAGTTCGGCGCGCTGCCGTGGAAGCATGCGGGCCTGTCGGGCTGGATCCTGGATTCGGACCACAAGAAGATGTCCAAGTCCAAGGGCAACGTCGTGCCCCCCATGGGCATCCTGGAGAAGTACGGTTCCGATTGCCGTGCGCTACTGGGCGGCGTCGGCTCGACTGGGCCTGGATGCGGCGTTCGACGAGCAGCAGATGAAGATTGGTCGCCGCCTGGCGATCAAGGTGCTGAACGCGTCGAAGTTCGCCCTCACGATGGGCGGCGCTGGTGACGGTGCCGCTGGATCGTTCGGTGCTGACTGCCCTGGCATCCTACGAGCACTCTCGCGCGCTCGAGGTCACGGAGTCGTTCTTCTGGACGTTCTGCGACGACTACCTGGAGCTGGTTAAGGAGCGCGCCTACAACCGTGATGGCGCGTGGGACGAGGCCTCGGCCGCGCCTGCCCGTGCGGCTCTGGCGATCGTCATCGACAACGTTGTGCGCCTGCTGGCCCCCTACCTGCCGTACGTGACGGAAGAGGTGTGGAGCTGGTACCGCGAGGGCAGCGTGCACACCGCCCCGTGGCCGGTCGTGGCGGACCTGGCTGGCGTCGAGGGCGATCCCTCGGCGCTCGAGGCGCGTCCTCTGCGCTAATCGCGCTGCGCCGCGTGAAGTCCGAGGCGAAGGTGTCGCCGCGTACGCCGTTCGTGGCGGTGACCGTGCGCGCCCCGCAGGCTCAGGTCGAGGCCCTGGAGTCCGTGAAGGGCGACCTCGAGGCCGCATCCAAGGCCGTGGGCGCCCTGACCGTGGCTGCCTCCGACGACGCTGAGGCCACCGAGGCCTCTATCGGCTCCTTCGAGCTGGGCGAGGCTCCTGCTAAGCGCAAGGGCTGAGCGTTAGGCTGCTGGGGGCCGCCCGTGGAAAACCACGGGCGGCCCCCTTTTTCATACCTGTTTCACAACCGGGCTTCGCAGGGAAAACGCTGAGACCCACCACACTTTTCCTTGTACTTGTCAGACAAGTGCATAACACACGTCGACCACATTGCCGGACGTTAGACTACAACTGTCAAGACAGAACCCAAAGGAGGGCGCATGATCACCAAAGTAGATCTGAGCGAAACACCTTGCTTCGCGCCGGGAGCAGCACTTAAGGACCTTAAGAAGGTAAACTTCATCTTCGGCCCTAATGGAACAGGCAAGACATCAATTACACGAATATTGAGCCAAGGACCTAACGATAGCAGGATCACACTCAGCGATGAATCATCGAACAGAGAGATTCTCGTCCTTAACTCTACATACATTGAGGAGGCTTTTCAGGATGCGGAAGATGGCATTTTCTTTCTCGGACCACAGAGCATAGCGAATGAAAATGATATCGAGAACAACAAGAATAGAGAGACCAGCTCACTGAGGAGATCGAGTCTCTAGAAATCAGATAAGAAACGCTGACGATAAGCAGTCAAAGGCCGAAAAAACCCTACTGACAACAATCTGGAGTAATAAACAGCTCGTCCCTGATCAGCTTTCATCATGTCTGGATGGATACAATGGAAGCAGAACAAAGCTGCGCGATAAGGTCAAAGCAAATTCGACAGAACCCTCCACCGACCGAGGATACATTCCCAACAACGCTCGACGAACTAGCCGCGCAAGAAAAAGGACTCCTCACCACCACCCTTGAAATAGCTTCACGAGTGCACACCATCCCCCAGATACCACAAGGGCTCGAGGTCCTCCCTGACCTACTCCGAACGCCGCTGATACCGGCGACAGATTCACCGTTGTCTGAACTCATTTCACAGATGCAGAATTCCGACTGGGTCCGCGAGGGTAAACAAATCATGGACGCCCATCAGGACACACTCGGCGACCGTTGTCCCTTCTGCCAGCAGCGGACACCGCAAGACTTCAGCGAGAATCTCGCTAAGCTCTGGGATCGATCATACGACGACGCAGTCGCTCGACTCAAGTCATGCCGAGATACTCTGGAGCTATCGCTTGAGCAGCTATCCGACTTCAAGAAAGAGATTTGGAAACATCAGCTCAAAGACGTTGCAGAATATTCGAAGAACGCACAGCTTGAAACAATAATGAACGCCCTCTCGGATTCAATAAACTTCTCCTAAACAAGCTGGATAAACAGTCGCAGAGCTTCGACGCTCCAGAAGAATGGGACATCGACGCCTTTAACAGTGCCCTTCGCCAGCTTGGCGAACAACTGAACACACTCGTCGACGAGCACAACACAAAGGTGATCGATCAGGACAACCTGCAAAAAGAGTTTCATAGAAGTTCTGGACCATTTTTTCCCATTACACATGCAGCAAGGCCTTCGAGGACTACGAGTCAATTGTCATTGGAGAGACGGGAACGACTGCTCAGATCGCATCACTGGAAGCGCAGATCAAAGAAAAGAAACAGAGTCGCGAAGAGCTAATCAAGCAAATTAAAGCAGCGGAGCGGAGCCGCATGGACATCCATCCCGCCATTGAACACATTAATCGAGCACTGTCCGGCATTGGAATAACCAGCTTTGAGCTCGGAGCCTCAACGGATGACTTCATCGCAGGACACCAGCCGGATGCCAGTAAACGCGACGGCTATATTCTCCTTCGAACAAACGAGTATGGGCGGAAGAAACGAACAGAGGTGAGCACGCTTTCTGACGGCGAACGCAACCTGATTTGCTTCCTCTACTTCTTCCATCAGTTCCACGAGAACACAGCTCATTCGGATAAGAAATTTACTGTTGTGATCGACGATCCGATCAACGCCATGGACGGACTCAGCAGCTTCGTTACGTCCGGATATATCCGCGAGCTAATTAGCGAGGTACTTAAATTAGGTTCCCACAAGGCGCACAAATACGTCGATCAGTTAATCATTCTCACCCACAGCACACGCTTTCACATCGAGGTATCGTATAAGATCAACCAGACGGAGAAACAACAGGATAACTTTGCATTCTACACAATTGAACGGGTCCTATCACCTTCCAATAGCGAAAGCCACGCAAAGTCCATTGTCATGGGCCCTTCCGGCATGACCAATATTCACAGCGAATATACCCTCCTGTGGGATGAGGTTCGACATGCTTGGGATATTCTCAATTCGGCACCGGATCGCCCACAATTCACCGGTGACCCTCGCGCCCAGATCTCCCCGCTCATCGGAAACACAATGAGACGCATCATCGAGTCTTATTTGATTCACCTCTGCGGCATCAAAAGCATCACACAACTGGGAGAAGATAGTGACGCAGCTGTACGCGCCCTGATGGCATTCACCAACAATAATTCTCACGACGCCTTCGACATGGATCTCCACGCGGCCCATAACTTGACGATTGATCAGCTCTTCCGCACCTTCGAGAGAATCTTCACCGAGAACGGCGCCACGGACCATTACAACATGATGATGAAGAAAGCAAGAACCGTCGCACACCCGTAGCTAACGCACTGTCGCTGATCACCGGGGCCGCCCGTGGGACTCCACGGGCGGCCCCCTTTCGCACGTTGGGTGGTGGCGCAGCGCCGAATTTCAAGGCTTCCATCACCACGCGTACCGCAGATGTGCATGGGCGTTGTTAGGGTGACGGTATGGCGGCTATTCGCATTTGAGAGTGTAGGTGTTGTTGGCGGGGTTGGGCGTGTCGTGGCCGAGTAGGGCTCGAGGTCTTTCGATGATGGAGATTGCTACACCGTCCATCTGAAAGACCTCGACATGTCCAATACTGTCTTTGATCGCCCTGATTTGAGCGCGTTCGCTCGCTGGATGGCTTGGGGTTGGAGGTGACGGGTCAGCGCATTGAGCCAGACGATGCAGTGTTGGCGTGCCGTACACGTGGCGCGAGCGCATTGAGATCGTCGCGATGGATGGATTCACCGGCTGTAAGAGCGCCGCTGCCGAAGAACTCCCCGGTGCGAGGGCGGTCATGGATCTCTTCCACGTCGTGCACCTTGCCGGTGATGGTCTCGATGAGTGCCGCAGGCGCACCGGGCAAGAACTTCACCATCGGCGCGGGCGTGCCACGGATCCCCTGTACAAGGCCCGCCGTATGCTCCACACCCGCTCATGCCTACTCACGCTGCGTCAGCAACACCAGACCAGACCACCTCCCTCACCTGGGAGCCCCTCTCCCCCCACCTCCGGGAGCGTGCCCGACTTGTTTGCGGACCTGGCGTCTGCCTCGGAGATCCAGGCGGATGGGGCGGCCACGGCCTCGTCCCTGGATTTCTCGCGGCCGATCGCCGACCAGATCCCGGTGATCCTGGACGGGTATCGCCGCGTCGACAACGTTACGGACGCGACGCTGGCCTCGTACCGGGAGCACTACGGGGATGCGGAGATTACGAAGGAGGACATTTTCTTCTACGTGTACGCGCTGCTGCATCACCCGGAGTATCGGGAGCGCTACGAGGATGACTTGAAGAAGATGCTGCCGCACATTCCTCGTGCAACTGGTTTCCACACGTATGCGAGCGTGGGCCGCGAGCTGGCGGAGCTGCACGTGAACTATGAGCAGGTCGAGCAGCACCCGGCTGTACACGAAGAAATCAGCCTTCATGCTCCCGAAGATCCTTGGGAACGCTACCGAATTGGCACGCGTAAGATGCGCTTCCCCAAGCAGGGACGTCGCGATACGGACTACACGCGTTTGGAGTACAACGACTACGTGACGCTCACAGGCATTCCCGCGGAGGCGCAGGGTTATTCAATTTCGGGCCGCAGCCCGCTCGAGTGGATCATCGACCGCTACCACGTGAAGACGGACAAGGCGTCGGGCATCGTGAACGACCCGAACGACTTCCTGCGCGAGCAGGGCCGCCCAGACGCGGTCGTAGACCTGATCAAGCGCCTGGTGACGGTCTCGATGCGCACCCAGGAGCTCCTGAAGACGCTGCCGCCGCTCGAAATTCCCGAGCAGTAGAGCGCGAATAATGCGAACCGAAAAGCACTGTGCCCGAGAGCTGTCGATTAGTCGCCAGTTCTCGGGCACGTTCTAGCGGTCC
>BNJU01005156.1_pt1 | contig 42799 bp, 54 predicted proteins | sample 8539281 | NCBI WGS metagenome assembly BNJU01 (sample SAMD00202456, study PRJDB9452) | human saliva metagenome | isolation source: human saliva | place: Japan
TTTAGTTTTTTTCTAATCAATTTTTTTCGTTTATAACAAAAAAAGGCCTATTCAATAAAGAATAGAATCCTTTTTTTCTAAAAATTTTTTTCTTTTTTTATCACATTACTTTTTTTAAATAAATCTTTTGCTATTTTTTTCTTTTCTCTTTTTTTCAATAACCTTTTGTGCTAAATCTCCCATCAATTCTTCATATCTTACAAGTTTCATTTCAAAAATATCCACGACCTTGTGTAATTGCCTTCAATTCATTCGCATATTTGAAAGTTTCAGACATTGGAGCTTCAGCAATAATTTTTTGTTTTGTACCTTTGTGAGCTTCCATTCCTAAAAACACGTCCACGTTTTTTTATTAATATCTCCCATTATATCCCCAATATATTCTTCTGGAACAATAATCGTAAGTTCCATAATTGGTTCAAGCAATATTGGTTTTGCCTCAAGCATTCCTTTTTTGAAAGCTAAATTCGCTGCAATTTTGAATGCTAATTCTGAAGAATCCACATCATGATAAGAACCATCGTATAAAAACAGCCTTTTACATTAGTCACTGGATATCCTGCAAGAACTCCTTCTTTTTAATGATTCTCTCAATCCTTTTTTTCAACCGCTGGAATATATGATTTTTGGAACACTTCCACCTGTAATTGTTTCTTCAAATACAAAAATCTTCATCTACATGTGAAAAATTTAATTAGAACATCCCCATATTGTCCATGTCCTCCAGATTGTTTCTTGTATTTTCCTTGAACATCTGAAGTTCCTTTAATCGTTTCCCTGTAAGGCACTTTCAATTCCACAGTTTTTATTGTTATTCCAAATTTTGCCTTCAATTTTTCTATAACTGTCGCACAATGAAGTTCTCCTTGTACTCCAAGAACTGTTTGACTTGTTTCAAGATTTCTATGCCAAGTAAATGACGGATCTTCTTCCATCAAACGATTCAATCCAGATGACATTTTTTCATCATCATTTTTATTCAATGGCTCTATTGCCACAAATAATTGCGGTTTTGGAAAAGTTATATCTTTCAAGGGCACTTCCTTTTCACTAGTCGAAAGTGTATCAGAAGTTTTCGTACTATTAAATTTTGAAAATACAACAATATCCCCTGCAATTCCCTTTTGAACCTCATCCATTTTATTATTCACAAACGTATTAATTTTTCCCAATTTTTTTCCTTCGTTTTTTTCTATTCAAGTTAAAAACTTCCATATCTTGCTTAATTTCGCCAGAATAAATTTTTTTGCATAAGAAACTTTTTCCTAAAAAAAGAATCAATTGTTGTTTTTAAAAAAATTTGGCATACAAAAACTATTTTTTTCAGGTTGTACTTTTGCATTATCATCAGGTGATGGCAAGAAATCTTTCACTACATCAAAAGTTGTATGAAGTCCAATATTTTTTTCAAAGTTGAACCGCAAATTACTGGAATTACTGAACAATCAAGCACTCCTTGTCTAAGTCCACGATGAATTTCAGCTGTTGTAAATTCAACTCCATTAAAAATATTTATCCATTAATTCTTCATCAGTTTCTGCAACTGCTTCCAAAAAGCATTTCACGTACAGAATTTATTTCATTATCCATATCAGTTGGCATTTCTACTGTTTTTACACTCATTTTTTTATTCTTATCAAACTCTCTTGCAAAACATGTCAACTACATTAATGTGTCCTCTAAAAATTTTTCTCCAGTTCCCCAAAGGTACATGAAATGGTGCAATCCGTTTCCCATATTTTTTTCCCTTAATTGTGAAAGAATTTTTTTCATAATCAGCCTTTTTCATTATCAATTTTATTCACAAAAAAATTATTCTCGGAATATTTCTGCTATCAGTCAATTCCAAAGCCGTTTCAGTCCCAACTGTCAAATCTGTAGTTCCATCAACAATAATAATCGCCCCATCAACTGCAGCAAGTCCTGATTCAACTTCTCCAAAAAAATCACCATACCCAGGAATATCCACAAAATTATACTTAGCCCCTTGATATTCCACTGCATGAAGACTCAAAGAACTCGTAATTTTAGTATCATTTTTCATTCCCCACAATCCGATTAGTAAGTCCTGCTGTAAACTCCAATCCTTCTACCATATTACTCTTTCCAGATCCACTATGTCCTAGAATTCCAATGTTTCTTATGTTGCTGCTGTCATATATTCTCATAACAGTTCCTCCCTATATATTTCTACTTTTTATTTATCTTTCTAAAATACCCTATATTAAATTTTTAACTTGAAATTTGAAAAAAATCAAGTTAATTAAAAAAATTATTAATATACAAAAAAAGAGTAAAACTATAATGCCCTACTCTTACTTACTGATTATAAAACTACCCCCCAAAAAAATTATATTTAACTATATTGAGGCAATCTTTAATTAATAGTCTTTATTATATCTTATACAAGCTGAATTAAATCCCATATCACACATAAATGCATCAGTACAGCTACTTAATGCCAGCATTGCTGTTGCAATAACTAAAAATTTTTAACTAATCTTGACATTTATCTTCTCCTTCAATTCTTATTTTATTATAATAATTTAATAATTTCAAAAATAAATCTGTCTCAAAATTATATATTTAACTATTTATAGTCTTTATTATATCTTATACAAGCTGAATTAAATCCCATATTACACATTAATGAATCACTACAGCTGCTTAATGCTAGCATTGCTGTTGCAATAACCAAAACTTTAACTAATCTTGACATTTGATTCTCCTTTATTCATTCTAATTTCTCTTATATTTTTTTAATTTTTATAATGATTATAAAATTAATATTATATTTCTTTTTAAATTAATAAATTACTTTTTTTAGCCTATCTAAAAACTTAAACCCTTTCAATAACTTAATTTATTTTTGAAAGGGTTCAAAAAAAATAATTAATTCATATGTTTATTACTAAAATTTAGTAATTAGAAACCAAATGTATAACCTACACCAAGAGTAACTCTCTTATAGTTAAGGTTTCCATCATACCACCAAGTATCAATTTTTGATTTATTTTTCTTTATACATTAATTCAGCATTGAAATTATTATATGAAACTCCTACTCCTGCTCCATAATACATTCCATTATTGAATTTATCTGTATTAAATGAGTAACCTAAATCACCTTTTTACATATGGTTTTACTACACCAGTATCAAAAAGTATATTTAGCTGTTGCATACACTGGAACTGAATTAAATGCTTCTACATTTTTTTACCATTATAATCTTTTTCTTTAAGGTTTTTTTATGTGATTGATACGCTATTCCTCCACCTACTTCAAACCCTGGAGATACTTCATATCTGTATTCTGCTCCTATTTCAAATGCTCCATTCTTAGCTTTACTTGACCCTGAAAAAAATCATCAACGTCATATTTTTCCACCGAAATCATAACCTGCTTTTTACTTCGACGTTATTTTTGCGCTGCAAATGAAGCTAATCCTAAAATCAAAAAAATAATCCCATTGCTAGTTTTTTTCATAATTTTACACCTTTCCTTTTCTTTTTAGTAAATTTGTGTTTTTAAATTATTTAATTATTAAATACTTTTTGAAATTATTTTTCAATGCATCCGTATTTAAAATCTCTGTTTTCAAATATTTCAAAAGTTAATATTTAAATATTTCGCTTGTTATTATATCTTATTTTATTATTATTAAGATTTGTAAACCATTTTAATAAAATTAGTTTTTTATTTTTATTAATTTTAAATTAATCAAAATTGTTATTAACGACAATAAAATAGTAATCTTTCTGTGTATATGTTATTTTTTTCTGTTTTTTTGATTTGCAATTTTTTTACTAAATTAACTATTATTACACATGGAAGTTTAAAAATTTTTAGTTAAATTTTTTTAGATTTATTTTTATAAATGATTAATACAAAAAAATTTATTATTTTTTTAAAAATATTATGACAAATATAAAAATATAGTATAATATAGAAAGATTTAATTTTTTTGTAATATGTTTAAATTTTTTTAAGATAAAATATTTGAAACAAAAAATAAAATAATGAAAAAAACATAGGAGGTTTATTTTTCATGGAAAAATATGGAATTTGATAATTTTAATGATAATAATGATTCTGAACGACTGTATCAGATGGGAAAAAAATTATTATGATAATGGTTCTGACACATTAGCAGAAAAAAATATTTAAAGGAAGCTGCTAAATATGGAAATAGAAATGCGGTTTTTTTATTCTTGCTGACATTTATTTGAAATATGATAAATTAAATTTAGCAGAAAAAAATATTTAAAAAAAGATTGCCGACGGTGGTGATTTTTCAATTACAAGATAAACTTGGAACTGTTTATAAGAAAAAAAGCTAATTTTTGAACTGGCAGAATATTATTATAAACAAGCTATAAATAACGGTAATCAAAAATCTCGTTATAATCTTGGAAATTTATATTATCAATATAATAAAAAAAATCTTGCACTGGATTATTTAAAGCCTGCAGCAGACGAAAGAGATCAAGAAGCTCAAGTACTACTTTCTAAAATTTATTACGATAACGGTCAAATTGAATTAGCTGAGGAATATTTGCACAAGGCTAAAGACAATGGAGAAGCCTACTATCTCCTTGGAAAAATTATACGGAGAAAAAAACAAGATATCGACACTGCCGAAAAACACCTAAGAACAGCAGCCGATACCTACGACAGCAAAAAAGCTCAAGAAGTACTTTATAAACTTTATGAAGACAAACAAAATCAAACACTTACAAAGCACTATTTAACATTGCTTGCAGATGAAAATCACTTAGAATCATTTGTATTGCTTGGAAATATATTTGCTGATGAGAAAAATTATAATCTTGCTTTATACAAATTATACTCATTTTTTTGAGGGAAAAAAACGAGCAAATGCAAAAAGTTGATATGAAAAAAAATCGACAATGAAAAATTTAAATTTAATTTTTGGAAAATGTTGTATAAAAATTAGGTAAATTTGAAGATGCTGAACAAAATCTAAAAGATAATAGTTACTTGAAAGTTTCAGATAATGTCATTGAAGTTGCAAAACTTTATGAAGAAGCTGATCAATTGAAAACAGCTATTCGATACTACAAATCAGCTTTACATGTATAATTTCAATAAAAATTTAAATATAAATCATTAAAAAAATAAAAAAATTAAGTAATAGACAATGATATATTTTATAATATTTTTCCATTAGAGTAATGGATTTATTATAAATTCTGTTTAACAAGGGTCTTAACCCCTTGCTAGTAAAAACTGGTTTATTAAACAAATTTATTAATGAAATTTTATAAATAAAAAAATGATTTAGGAGGAAAAAAATGGCAACTACAAAAAAACAAAAAAATAGGTAATTTTGAATTTGAAAACTGCTTTATGAATGCAGCAGGTGTTTACTGCTACGATAAAAAGAACTTGAACAAGTAATAAATTCCGCAGCTGGGAACATTTGTTACTAAAACTGCTACATTGCAATCAAGACCAGGAAATCCTGAACCTAGATATCATGACACGACTCTAGGAAGTATAAATTCAATGGGACTTCCAAATTTAGGATTCGATTATTATTTAGATTATCTATTAGAACTACAAAAAAACACATCCAGATAGAACTTTCTTTTTTTCTCACTTGTTGGGAATGTCGACTGAAGATACCCATACATTATTGAAAAAAAGTTCAGGAAAGTGATTTTAACGGAATTACAGAACTTAACTTATCTTGTCCAAATGTGCCAGGAAAGCCGCAAATTGCCTATGATATGGAAACTACAGAAAATTTACTGGCAGATATTTTTCTCATACTTTAAAAAAACCACTTGGAGTAAAATTGCCTCCATATTTTGATATAGTTCATTTTTGACCAGGCAGCTGCAGTATTTAATAAATTTCCATTGACATTTATAAACTGTGTAAACAGTATTGGAAATGGACTTGTAATTGAAGATGAAAGCGTTGTAATAAAGCCTAAAAATGGATTTGGAGGAATTGGAGGAGAATACATAAAACCTACAGCTCTTGCCAATGTTCACGCATTTTATAAAAGATTAAATCCATCTATTCAAATTATTGGAACAGGAGGAGTTCTTACAGGACAGGATGCTTTTGAACATATTTTATGTGGAGCAAGCATGGTTCAGCTTGGAACTACTTTACATAAGGAAGGACCTTCTGCCTTTGAAAGAATAACTAATGAATTAAAGGCTATTATGGATAAAAAGGGATATAAGACTATTGAGGACTTTAAAGGAAAATTGAAATATTTATAATTTTTTTAAATTAAAATAATAAAAAAATAAAGTAAAAATACAAAAGTAAGGTGATAAAGAAATGGATAAAATAAGTTTACTTCAAAAATAATTGATGAAAGTAAAAGAATTGTTTTTTTGGAGGTGCGGGAGTTTCTACAGAATCAGGAATTCCTGATTTTAGAAGTGCAAATGGAGTTTATAATTTAAAAATTAGACAGAAATTTTTTTCTCCAGAAGAGCTTGTTTCCCACACAATGTACGAAAAAAATACCCAGAAGAATTTTTACGACTTTTTACAAAAAAACATCTTGTTTATCCAGAAGCAAAACCCAACTTTGCCCATAAATACTTGGCAAAATTAGAAGAAAATGGAAAAATTAACGGCTGTAGTAACTCAAAAATATTGATTGCCTTCATGAAATGGCTGGCAGTAAAAATGTCTTAAAACTACATGGAACAGTTGATAAAAAAATACTTGTATCATTTGTGGCAATAAATATAATTTAGAAGAATTTTTTTAGAAATCTGCAAAACTGAAAAGCATTCCGCATTGTCCAAAATGTAAAGGAACTATAAAGCCAGATGTCACTTTATATGAAGAAGTGCCAGATCCAGATACTTTTAGAAATGCAATAAATGAAATATCAAGAGCCGATACGCTAATTATAGGCGGAACTTCGCTTGTTGTATATCCAGCTGCTTCTTTAGTTCAATACTTTCAAGGAAAAAAATCTTGTTTTAATAAATAAAGTCTAAAACCGAACAGGATCATTTTTGCAAATTTAGTTATACATGAAAGTATTGGAGAAGTTTTTTAAAAAAATTAAAAATAATTTAAGTTAAATAAAAAAATATTTGGTGCTAAAATATTTGTTAATTTTTTTCAAAAATAAATAGCACCAATTTTATTTTTTTATTAATCCTAAGACCCATTCAAATGGGAAATAGTATAAAATTACTCAAAACATTAATCTAAATCTTCTCCATTACTTGCAATTACCTTTTTATACCAGTCAAAAGATTTCTTTTTATAACGATTTAATGAACCAGTTCCATCATCATTTCTGTCTACATAAATATATCCGTATCTTTTACTCATTTGAGCTGTTGAAGCTGAAACCAAGTCAATGCAGCCCCAAGAAGTATACCCAAGCACTTCTACTCCGTCTTCAATCGCTTCTCTCACTTGTTCCAAATGTCTTCTCAAATAATCAATTCTATAATCATCTTCAACTGTTGGGCCATTAGGTCCATCAACTAAAACATCTTTTGCTCCAAGTCCGTTTTCTACGATAAATAATGGAATTTGGTATCTGTCATAAAAATCATTCAATACAATTCTAAGTCCAACTGGATCAACTTGCCAACCCCATTCACTTGATTCTAAATATGGATTTTTCAATCCACCTAACAAGTTACCTTTTCCACCTTGATAATCTTGCGGATTATGTGCTGCAGCAACACTCACATAATACGAGAACGATACAAAATCAACTGGATTTTCAGCTAATAATTTTTCATCACCTTCAGCAAATTCAATATTTATATTATTTTCTTTAAAATATCTTCTTGCATATGCTGGATATTTTCCTCTTACATGCACATCAGCAAATAAATAATTTTTCTCTCAAATTGTCTTACTGCTAATGTATCAAGTGGATGCGATGTCATTGGATAAGCTGGCATTGATAGAATCATACATCCAATTTTTGAAAATCTGGATTAATTTCATGTCCAACTTTTTGCAGCTAGTGCAGAAGCCACTAATTCATTGTGAACTGCTTGATATAATTCCTGTTTAGTAGGTTTCACTTCTCCATCAGTTGGAATTCCTCCACTCATAAACGGAGCGTGTAAAACAGAATTTATTTCATTAAATGTCAACCAGTATTTTACCTTATTTTTATATCTTTCAAAACACTGTACGAACATATCTTTTCAAAAAAATTTAATTAACTTTCGATTTGTCCATCCATTATATTCTCTTGCCAAATGAAGTGGTGTTTCATAATGTGACAATGTTACAAGTGGCTCAATCCCATATTTTTGCTATTTCATCAAACAAATTTATCATAAAATTTTAGTCCTTCTTCATTTGGTTCCGATTCATCTCCTTTTGGAAAAATTCTACTCCAAGCAATTGAAAGTCTAAATACTTTAAATCCCATTTCTGCAAACAAAGCTATATCTTCTTTATATCTGTGATAAAAATCAATTCCCTTTAATTTCAAATTATCTTCTGTCGGCTCTTTCGTAATCAACACTTCTCCACCAACATTTGCTCCACCTTTTGGAGTTACATCTTGTACTGATAATCCTTTTTCCACCTTCGTTATATGTCCTTCGTCTGATTTGCAGCAGTAGCTCCTCCCATAAAAATCCTTCTGGAAATCTTTTTATTAGCCATTTTTCTCCTCCTAATCATTTATTTTTAATTCTAACCTTTTTTTATTTTTAAATCATTTTTAATAAAAATATCAAAATTTTTGAATTTTTATTACTCATTTTTAGTAATTTTACTTTTTAAAACTACCTAATTACTTAACAATTGTAATTAATTCATCTCCAAATTCAACATTTTTCCTTTTTTTCATTTCAAGTACATCTAAGTATTCATCAGTATTAGTAACAATTATAGGAGTTGTCAATACATATCCAGCTTTTTAATTTCATCAATGTCAAATTCTAACATCAAATCGCCTTTCTTTAATTTTATCGCCTTCTTTTACTTTTAGGATAAAAATATTTTCCATCCAACTGAACTGTATCAAGTCCAACATGAATTAATATTTCCACACCTGAATTAGTTTCAATTGCAATCGCATGATTTGTCGGAAATAAGGTTACTATAGTTCCATCTACTGGTGCCACAACCTTTCCTTCAACTGGAACAACAACTGCTCCTTTTTCCTAAAGCACCTGAAGCAAATGCCTCATCTTCTGCTTCACTTAATTTTTACAATTCCCTTCAATGGACTTCCTAAAACTTCTTTTTTTATTAATCAGATTTTTTCTTTAGTTTCTCCAGAATGTTCTTTATTTTCCACTTCTTCAATTTCCTGATCATCTTCTGCATAAACTTTTTTCAATTTTAATGGTAAAATAAATAGAAATCCTAAAAACTAATGAAACAACTGCCGTTATTATAAATCCAATCATATTTCCAATTTGCGTTGCATTTTTAGGATCAATATATGAAGGAATCACAAATATTCCCATTCCACCAAGTGCATACCAGCTTAATTTAAAGAATCCTCCAACCATTCCGGCTACCCCAGCTGCCGCACAAGTTACAAAAAATGGTGCTTTTAACGGCAATAGAACCCCATAAATACTCTGGTTCAGTAATTCCGCAAAGTCCTGAAATAGCTGCTGGAATTGTTGCATCTTTTACTTTTTCTTTTTTGTTTTTTTATATAAACCGCAATTAATGCTCCAGTTAATGCAAATGAATGTGTCATCAAGGCTGCTCCAATTTTATCGTATCCAAGAGTTGAAATATTGCTTAACATAATTGGCACTAGTCCCCAGTGAAGTCCGAACATTACAAGAATCATCCAAGCTCCAGTTAAAATTCCTGCTGTCAATATTTCACTCATTTGAAGCTAATTTTGTAATTCCAGCTCCCAATACAGCCGAAGCTGTATTTACAACTGGACCAATTATTAATATTGTTAAAACATATGTTATCAATATTGTAAAAAATGACACAACAAACAGTTTTAAAGCAGATGGAACAACTTTTTTCAAAAATTTTTCAATATAACTTGCAAACCAGATAGCAAATATTATTGGCATAACCGTACTTAAATATCCACCTGCAGGTAATGTAATCTTCATTCCAAGCAATGTCGCCTTGTTAAATAAATCTGCCGTTCCTAAACTTGGATAAATTAATGCGGCGGCAATTGCCATTCCTATAAATCCTGACATTCCAAAATATTGTGATGCTGTCCATGCCAAAAACATTGGCAACATTTGAAATAATCCATCTCCAGCCGCCTGAATCAATAAATAAGCCCCTGATTTATTACTCACGCCACAAGCAATAAGAAGTGCAGCAACTCCTTTTAAAATACCTGCTCCAGCCATTGCTCCGATAATTGGCTGAAACATTTTACTAAGCGCATCTATCAAAACATTTAAGATATTTTTCTTCCCACTTTCAATCTTTTTCATTTTTTTCATTGAAGACAAGTCTCAATAATTTTACAACTTCTTCATAAACATCAGAAACTGTATTCCCAATAACAACTTGATATTGCTCGCCGCTTTTTAATGCAGTCATAACTCCTTTTCGTTTTTCAAGACTGGCTCGTTTACCTTGCTCTCATCCTTTAAAATGAATCTAAGTCTGTAGACACAATGATGCAAACTTGTTACATTCTCTTTCCCACCAACATTTTTTTACAATTGTTTCAGCTAATTCTGTATACTTCGCCATAACACTACACTCGTATGATAATCATCACATTATTTAATTATCACACGCTCCTTTCAAAAAAATATTTACGTTAATTTAGGATAACGCATAATCCTTTATTCCTTAATTTTTTTATACAAACAATAAAAAAAGCAAAACAAAAAAATATAATCTTAAAATTAATTATATCTTTTAGTTTTGCTCTAATTTAATAGTCACAATCCTTTATATTTATTATTTTTGTGTTATTCTTTTGAATATGTATCGCTAAATACGTTTTTTTCCTCTTTTGATAATTTTTCTTTTATATGTTTTAAAAAAATAATTTCAATTTTTCTGCACATTCATAAGTCTTTCGTATATTTTTTCTTATTTCTTGATAAACAAAAATCATTATCAGTATTTATTTGAGTATTTTTTAATTCTCTGAAAGAAAAATTTTAAATGCGTCATAAATCTTTTCATAACTAAGACTACTTTCATCTAGCTCAATTCCAAATGTATATTTTATAATATTTAAAATATCTTGTGTTACTTTTTACAAACTGTATTGTTTCACTAATCTCACCTTTTCGTATTAATTCTAGCATTTACAAAATGTAATGCAATATTAGCTGCTTCATCTTCAGAAAAATTTTATCCCCAATTCATCATTTATAAATTTCCAAAGCCTTTTTAAGCCAACTTCATACTCTTTTTGGATAAAACTTTTTATCTCCCATCGAAGAGCATTCACATAACTTATATTTTTCCTTATGCCTTTTTAATCGCAAAATTCAAAATGATCTGTCAATGTCACATAAATAAAAGTCGTTAAATTGAGCATTCAATATATTTTTGCATACCAATAATGTCATAGGAAATCGAAACATAATCCACTGGTATGTCTTCCAAAAGGAGCTTAAATTTTTTCAGATGTTTCATTATGCTTTTAAAATAAAATGTCTTTTTAACTTTTTTTCACTATCTATCAAATCTCCAGCCTTTTTACCAAATGCTATACCTTTTACCTGTTATGATAATTTCATCCTTTTGGTCATTTTCTGAAATGATAGCATTATTATTCAAAAATTTTTTTATCCTCATTTTTTTCAAACTCCCATTAACATTCATCATTTTAGATAGAAAAACCCTGATTATTAAACACGAAAAAAATAATCATATTTATTAACCAAGGTTTTGCCTGCCCTAACAGTAACAATCTATTTATAAGTTAAGTTTATCACTTTTTCACATTTGTCAATAACCAAAAATTTAAAAAATTTTTAAATTTAAAAATCTTCATATTTCAAAAAGAGAGATGATCATAATTAACCATCTCTCTCCCAAATTTTTACATTACTATTTAATTTCCCAATAATTATATCCTTTTTATCCATTTCTAATTATTGTCCAAACTTTATTTTAAACCATTGTTTTTCTTTCCCTTTAATTATATTGTACTCCTAATTTTTTTCCAATTATAGTAAAATAAAAACAAGTTTATAATAAAAAAATACACCTTCAATACTTTTTTTATAGCACTTTCAGTGTATTTTTTTATTTCATTATATTCTATTTTTATTTTTAAATTTAAAGAAATTTATTATTCAACAACAAATAACCATTTTTTAGATAATTCATGATCTCCATTGATAACTTTTTCATATTCACCTTTTTAACAATTCATAGAATTTACCAGGTTTTTGGTTCAGCATGGAAGTCTAATTGTCCAATTGGTCTTTGGTCTAATGATTCAGCATAAGTGATTTTTCATTGCTGTTCCTGTTACTAACAATTCATCTGCTGTAAATACCATTGATCTGTCAATTTTTCCACGGTTGATTTTGTATCCGTTGTATTCTAATACTCTAATGCTGATCTTTACTGTAATTCCTTCAGTGCTGCATTTCCTGTATCAGGAATAATTACTTGATCTCTATAAATTAATCACAATATTTGCAACAGAAACTTCTACTACATTTCCTGCATCATCAAACATTAACGCATCATCGTAACCATTTCTTTGAGCATCACTTGTAGCTAAGAATGAATTGATGTAAGATCCACCTGCTTTTTGCTTTTAGTTGGGATAGATGAATCGTTATATTTTCTATAAGTTGAACTCATCAATCTTAATCCACCTTTTGTGCTTACATAATCTGCAAGTGGCAACATATAAATTGCTAAATCAAAATCAAAGTCCTGCTTTTTTTAGGTGATAATCTTGGTTCTTTACAGAAAATGAACGGTCTCATATAGAAATCTTCTTTAATATCGTTCTTTTTAACTAGTTCAGTTACAATATTTTTAAATTCATCCTATCTCATGAAAAATTCATAACCCTAACATTTTTGAAGCTGTCATAAGTCTTTTATAGTGATCTTCCAATCTAAAAATTGCTACTTTTCCCATTTCTGTAGTATCCTCTAACTCCACCGAAACAAGTTGTTCCATATTGTAAACTGTGAGTTGCAATATTACTGTCGCTTTCTCAAATTCTACTATTTCTTTATCGAAATATGCGTATTTCATAAATTCAGTTTTACTCATGCCATTAAATTTTACTCCATATAATTTCAATGTTCTAATATTTACTATTATATTTTAGCACTTTAAATTATGTAAAATTTATTTTTATACATAACTATATATCCAATTTATGCTTTCTGAACTTCCCACGACTAAAGTCGCAGAGTTCTAAAATCTTTAAAATTATAAAGCAACAAGGGGAATCCCCCTTGCAAATAGTATTTTTTTCAGTTATTGTTGAGTTTTGGCAAAATTAAACCCATAAATTTTCATAAGCTCATCCATTTTCTTTCTTTCTTCCATTTCTTGAACTTTTTCAAAGATAATGCAATAGATTTTTCTCTTTTCATTTATATCTGTAATAACAGCCTCAACTTTATCTCCAACTGAGAAATTTTTCAGAAATATCCTTCAAAAAGTCCTCCTGTCAATTTCTCTTTTTGGTACAATTCCATTAAATCTGTCTGTTAATTTAACAAGCACAAAATTCTCCTGAATTTCCACATTTCAGTATTTACAATATTTCCCTTTTTATATTTTTTTCAGTAACTTTCTTCCAAGGCGATTTTTTTCCAATTGCTTAATACTTTCCAGATAATTTTTTCTCAATTTTGTCAATTACGATCACTTTAAATTCAACTTCATCGCCAACTTTGTATCTCCTTTATGTCTCTTTTATCCCAAGAAAATTCATTTTTATGGATAAACACTTCTATTCCTTTTTCAAGTTCAACAAAAAATTCCATAATCTTGAATATTCATAACTTTTCCCTTTATATGATTTATCAAAGTCATAAGTTTCTTCAAGAACATCCCATTTATCATCAAGCAGTGCTTTTGCACTTAAAGTAACTCTATCATCATTAAAGTCAACTATTTTTAAATTTAATCAAATCTCCAGCTTTATATTTTGAAGTTAGATTAGATTCTCTTATATGACAAGTCAGAAACATGTAAAAGTCCGTCAATATCCTTTTTCAAGAGATTAATAATCCAAAATCAAATACTTTGTTATTGGTTTTTCAATAATATCTCCTATATGATATTTTTTCCTTTACTGTATTCCAAGGATTTTCTGAAAGTTGTTTTTACACTTAATTTAACATTTTTTTCTTTTCATTTTCAATTTGAATAATTTTTGCAGAAAAATTTATCTCCTGCTTTTATAATTTTTCAATTCTTTAGATCCATTGTGCCAAGCAAGCTCTGAAACATGTACAAATCCAGAATTCCCATCAACAGTTACAACTATCCCAAAAATCAAGAACATCTTTTAACAACAGCCCTCAACCACATCTCCAACATTATGGCTATTTTTCAAATGCAACCCAAGGATCTTCTGATAACTGCTTTATGCTTAACTTTAATCTATTTTTCAACATCCTTTTCAATAATTTTTAGCAGTTACTTCATCTCCAATTTTATATCTTTCATGCAAATTATCCACTTGATCCCAAGAAACTTCAGAAATATGAACAAATCCGCTTGCAGCTCCTAAATCTAAAATAATTCCAAAATCAAATATTTCCTTAACTTTTCCTGTAACTCACATCTCCAACATTAACACTTTCAAAATATTTTTCCTCTTCGATTTTTTTATCATGTCAATTTTTGAAATAGTTATATTGCTTCTGTTTTCTTTTTATAATAAATTTAAATTTTTGTCCTGTATAATCCCTTATCTTCTCAAATCTATGTAGAGAAAATGGTAAAAATGCCTCATTTTTTTCCCAATTCTACAGTATATCCCCCTTTGATTTTCTTAACAATTTCTCCAGTCACAATGTCATCAACATTAAATGATGCCAATTCTTAGCTCTATCTAGCACAAATTTTGAAACAATGATGTTATCCTCATCTTCCTCAAAACCTTTTACTTCAATTTTTATCTCCAATTTCAAAGTCTTTAACTTCACTAGCATAAATTCTTCCTTCTTTTTGCATTCAAATCAAGAAATCCATAGTCCAATTCCTTTTTCTTGTAATAATTCCTTCAACTACATCTCCTGATCCTCAGGTAAATAATCCTCCAATAATGTCTCAAATTCTTTTTCGCTCATTTTGTACTTCAGAACTACCTAAAAATTAGCCAGTCCTTCTCCTTCTTTTATATTTATTCAAAAATTTATTAATTTCTATCAATTGTCTTAACTCTTCCAGCAATTTAATCTCTTCTTCTGATTCCCTCCATTTTCTGAAATTGCCCTAAGTCTCAATTTTTCTCCCTTTTCAGCACCAAGCATCATAACTCCAAATACATTTTTTCCATCAATTTTTTCATTTTCTTCTTTGTTATTTTCTGCCTGTTCATTTTCAAAAACTTTTTCTATTTCCAAAGCCACATCATACTTTTTGGCAATATTCACAATCTGCCCCGATGGCCGTGCATGGACTCCCTGATCGTTTTTTATTTCTACAATAATTTCCTTCATAGCTTTCCTTTCCTGATATTTCCTAGTTTTTATTTGTTTTGTAAATCCCTTCTGCACGTCTTCTAGTAGCAGTTTTAGAATGCCAGGTGTCTTCCAAAATAATTGAATCCTTAAATGGAGTTTTAGAAACTTGCTGTTTCATATAATTTAAAAACATGCATCTGGAAGAATGATGATTATCAAGCGTAACACAAGAAGCAAAGTGTATAGCCACTTCTTCTGGCGTAATCTTCCCTTCCTTTTTCAGGCATTTATTCACATTTGATAAAAGAGAATTAACTCCTTTCCCATTACATCCTCCACATTGAAACATCAAAACTCTCATATCCTGCTCCATAGGATATTTTGAAAATCCACCACTTCTCTCGTAAAATGACTGGCTGCAATGATATCCGCTGCAACGTCTTTTTGCAATTTCACATTGAATTATTACAACCAGTTTAATTTTTGATAAATCCATAACACCACCTCAAAAATATATTTGAAAACTCTTAAAACCTATTTAAATAATATCATTTATTAGATTAAAAATCAATATTTATCTAATTTTTCTGTAAAAAATAAAAAAATTAAATATTAAGTCTATTTAGTAATTTTTATATAGTAAAAAGAGAGACATAATTAAATGTCTCCCCAAAATTTATATTTTAAACCTTTTATTTTAAAGATTATTGATTAATGAATCTTACGTTACTAAAGTCAACGTTTTGGAAGAATAATTCAACTCTTCTGTTGTGCATCTTCCTTCAACTGTATCATTAGTGTCAGCTGGGTTGCTTTCTCCTTGACCAGTAATTGTTCCAGTAAGAAATAGAGTTTTTCAATCCATAGTCTCTAATCAAATCTAGCTACGTTTTGTGCTCTTACTACTGATAATTTTTGGTTATAAGCATCTGATCCAGTTGAATCTGTATGTCCAACGAAATCAATTGATCCACCATCAGCAAATTGGTTAATTACACCTGCGATAGTTCTCAAGTCAGCAGCTTCACCTTCATTAGGTACTCTACCATCTACTTTAAATCCTCTGATTACACATTTCTTTTCATCAGTTGAGCAGCTAAATGGTAATATTGCTGTATTTGGTTTAACAATTGGTGCTGGTTCTGGAGCTGGTGCAGGTGCTGGCGCAGGTACTGGAGTTGGTACAGGCACCGTAATAGTTTGAGTTATAACTTTAGGTGATCTGTCATTTTTCAATTGTCCAAATCTATATCCTACTCTAACTCCTGCTGAATCAATATGATCTCTTTCTCTAAGATTTACTGCTGAATCTTTAGCTTTAATACCTGATCTTTCATAAATAGCTTCTAATGAAACTGGTCCAAATTCAGTTCCTAATCCAGCTGCTACATATAATCCACCTGATAAATTTTTACCAAATTGTTTAGAACTTAGCAAAAATTATATCCTGCTCTTCCTAATACATATAAAGCGTCATTTCCACTATTAGTAGTAATTAAATTAAACTTACCTACAGCATAAACTGGAACACTTCTTCCAATTTTTCTTACCTGTATCTTTCTATTTTACTTTTTCCAGAATTAGATGACAATTTATATTCTGTTCCTAATCCCCATTCAAATTGCCTTGGTTATCAACAATATATTCTAAACCAAGTGTTGGTCCATGTTTTATCAGTAAAATCATTATCAACAGCATTACTCCAGCTTTATATTTTCTGTAAAAATCATATCCACCTTTTAACTTGTACTTCAGATGCTACTGCATTTAAAGCTAATAAGGCTGTTCCTAAAATAACTAATTTTTCATTTTAATTCCTCCTTAAATTTAATTTTTCCAATTCTTTTTAATTAGTACTTCTTTCTCCTAACCCTCTGTTGATTATACAACATTTTTGAAAGAAAATCAATGCTTTTAACTAAATCTTTTAACTAAATTTCCATTCACAATTTATAATATCACTTTCTAATAAAAAGTCAATGAAAAATTAAATTATATTTCTCTTTAACTCTATATTTATTGCATTTCTTACTATAAAGGCTAATTTTATTGACTTATCGGTCATTTTGAATTTTTATAATTATAATTCCTATAATATATTCAAACTTTCTAATGTTAAATCAGCTAAAATTAAATAATTTCTAGTTTTAAAATAAAATAATTATAATTTTTGTACTTATGTTCTATATTCAAATTATAAATTTATCATTTTATCAATAGAACTTTCCAATTTTTTAATAATGCAATATGATTGTTTCTTAATTTTTCGTCATCAGCATTAATAATTACATTATCAAAAATTGATTAATTGTATCAGCATTATTTAATAATGTTTCAATATAACTTGAAAAATCTGCATTTTCAATACTTTCCAACTGATTTGCAAAAATTGTATAATGCTTTTTCTTCATCAGATTCAAATAATGCGCTGTCAATATTTAGATTTTCATTTTTTTCATCTTTAACAATATTTTTACACGTTTTAAAAGATTTATTAAAAATCTCAAAAATTTTCAGTTTGTGATAATTTTAGAAGTTCAGATAATTTCTATCCAATTCTACAACATTGTTTTCAAGATTTATTTCATAATTTATAAGTTCTTTTTTGTATTTTTCAGAAAGCACATTAATTATTCTTTGTTTGAAAAATTCTGTTACATCCTTCACGACATTCTTTTTCCAATACTTTTTATCTGCCGAGAAAATTTCATAGCCTTTTTCAATTAATTTCTTATAATCAAAAGACAATTTTTGAATTTAATACAACTTGAATAATTCCTTGTGTAGCACGTCCTCAAAGCGTAAGGATCTTTTAGAACTTGTAGGTTTTAATCCAACTGCAAAACATCCAATTATTGTATCCATCTTGTCAGCAATTCCAGCAATTGCACCTTCCACAGTCGTAGGCAATTTGTCCCCTTGATAACGTGGCAAATAATGTTCAAAAATTCCAAGTGCTACATCTTTATCCTCACCTTGCTTTTGAGCATAAACGGAACCCATAAATCCTTGTAACTTAGTAAATTCCTTTTCTCCAATTACATTTGAAACAAGATCTGCTTTTGCCAAATCTACAGTTCTTATGATATTTTTCCTTCTATCAGTCAAGTTTAACTTGAAATCAGATATTCAGCAATTTTTTCACTTCTTTTAACTTTTTCAAAAATTGTTCCCATATCCTTTTGGAAAGTAACTTCCTTCAGTTTTTCCACATTATCTGCAAATTTACCTTTTAAATCTTCATCAAAGAAAAATTTCGCATCGGCAAGTCTTGGCTCTACAACCTTTTCATTCCCTTTTTTAACAGTTTCTGAATATTCAGGCGCATTTCTTATAACAATAAATTTATTTGACAATTTCCCGTTCTTATCTTTTACTGGAAAATATCTTTGGTGAGTTTCCAATGTAATTGTTATAATATCTTCAGGAAGCTGCAAATAATCCTTGTTAAATTCACCCTTTATTGCATAAGGATATTCTACCACATTAACCACTTCATCCAATAAATATTTATTGATTATCGCAGTATCTCCATCCTTTTCACCATTTTCTTTTTATGCTTTTCAAAAATTTCTTCCTTCTTTTTCACCATTTACACAACAAAATTTTCAAGCAATATCTTTTCATAATCAAGCGGATTATTAATCTCAATGTCCTGAGAAGCAAAAATATCTCATTCCACGAGTCTTATTCCCACCTTTTTAGCCCTTCAAACTCAAAAGGTAAAAATTTCCCCATTATCAAACAAAGTCACAAACCATTTAATCGGTCTTACAAATCTAAATGTTCTATCCGCCCATTTCATAGATTTTTTTCAAACTCTATTTTTCTTTATCGCATTTTTTCAATATTTCAGGTAAAATCTCCTAGTATCCTTTCCCTGCAATAAACTTTTTCAATCGAAATATACTTCCTTTTTCATTTTCACAATCTTTATATCATCAGCCGTAGCACCCTGAGATCTCACAATCCCTCACCAGCTTTTCGTAAGCTGTCCATCTTTATAGGCAATCTCAACTGAAGGCCCCTACACTTTTTCTTATCCAAATCATCCTGTTTTTCAGCCAAACTTTATAATCGCTGTAACCCTTCTAGGCGTACTAAACGATTCAATTTCTGAAAACTTGATTCTTTCAGATTTTAATTCATTTTTCTATTATTTTTCAGATCCTTTTTCCGCCTTTATCCACATATTGTGCAGGCAATTTCTTCCAATCCTATTTCAAAAGAAAATTCATAATTAATCTCTCCTTTACAAATTTACATTTTTATTTCTTTTAACTATTTTTTTCAAATAATATTTCTATTTTTCCATCTTTTTACAAATTTTTCTCAAATTCTTCTTTTGAGTAAGTGTGTACATTTTTGAAGCAGTAACCTTTAAAATTTTCTTAACCCATGTCTCAACCTTTCCTCAATTTTTACAGTCTTTAACAAGTTATCTAACAATTTTTATCATTTCTTTCAGAATTTGAAAAAAATTAGCAACTAAAATATAATCCAATTCTTTTTCTAGTATCTTTTGAATGTTTTTATCAAAAATATCACAAAATATATAGCACACTGTCATATATCTTTTTATGAGTTCAAATTCTTTGATATTTTTCATTTCTCCATTTTTAAATTCAATAAGACATAATTTTCATCTTGAATAAACAGAGCATCATTTGATTTAATACCTACTCCCTTAAACTCTATCTTCCCTGTATATTTATCTTTTAAACAATCAAAAATCAATTACTTGTAAATCAGAATTTAGTCATATAATTATTACTATCATCCTTTGAAGTTTTTCAAAGTTGACTTACATTCTATTCTCAAATCACTAATCTTCATACAATTCTTCCTCATTCATCAAATTTTCAAAAGAAATAGCTAACTTATAAAATAAATCATCTGTTTTGTTAGTCTTGTCAACTAAAAATTGCTTTGTTCTCCATCCAATTCACTCATATAATATTTACATTTATTTGATATTTTATACTTTTTGAGTAAACTTAGATAGCCTTAAGAAAAATAAGGACTGTGTGTTGTTAGTAAAATGCATTTTAAACTCTTTCTGCAACAATACATTAATTCTGCAAAATTTATTTTGCCATTCAGGATGAAGATGTATTTCTAGGTTCATCTAAAATTCATAGTACCATTTTTCCTGAAGTGTATTATTAATAAATAACATAAAACAGCAAAAGATTTTAATCCTGCTGATAAATTTATTAAATTAAGTTTCATTCTCTTTATTTTTCTCCTGTAAACATAATTTTCCCCTATTACTTAAAATAATATCCCTTCAAATAATTCATTCAATCAGATAGAATTTTTCATAGAATTTAATATAATTTCATCTACTAAACTACCTGTATTAATTTATATTTCAAATAATTTTTTATGATTATAAATAGTATTATAATCAGTATTTTTATTGCATTTCTTACAAAACAATTCATCTGTTAAATCATCTAGTATAAAGGATCATCAATATAAACTATTTCTGTATTTAAAAAGTGTTCATTTTTATTTCTTTTATTATATTATTTTTCAATACTTAAGAAACTTTCTTTATCTTGTATTTTTTAATTTTATATTTCCAACTAATTCTGTATATATATTCGTTATTTGATTATTAATTATTACTAAAAATTTCTATTTAATATTGCTAAAACAAATGATTTTTAGAATTTTCAGCAAATCAAATATTCTTTTTACAGGTTCTTCAGGTATCTCTATTTTGTTTTCTCACTATTATTTGAGATAAATTCTAAAATTTTATTTTTTTAATATTTTCAATATCGTATTTTGATCCTTTCAATCAAAAATTTCATCAATAATTTTCTTTGAACTCAACATTATTAAAAACGAACTAGAAGTATGAACATTAAAAAGTAATTCTAAATTATGTTTAATAGTGTTTCTTTTTCTCTTATAATTTGATCATCCAGCTTATACAGACTTTTTGAAATATTGAAAACAAAACTTTCCCTATTGTACTTTTTCCTGTATTATTCTCTCCGGCAATAACAGTTATCCCATTTATCTCAACATCAGCTTCCTTCAGTTTCCCAACATTTCTTATCGACAATTTCATTCCACAGCCCTCCTTTCAAAAAGAAGAATCCCTCTTTTATGTCTATTTATTTTTATTCAGCAATGGGAATCCCAATCTTCCCTTAGCTTCTACAAATTTTCTCTGCACAACCCTTAGCCAAATCTCTAATTTTAAAATATAAGACATTCTTTCTGTTGTACTAATTGCCCCTCTTGCATCAAGGTTATTAAATGTATGTGAGCATTTTAGAACATATTCATAAGCCGAATACTAAATCGTTGTTTAGACACTTTTTAGATTCCTTTTTCGTACATATCAAAAAGCTGGAAGTGCATTGGAACGTCTGCTACTTCAAAGCTGTATTTTGACAACTCATACTCAAACTGGAATCTTCTTTCTCCGTATTTTACACCTTTTGTCCACTCTAAATCTTTTACATCATCTTTATTTTGTAAATAAAGTGCGATTCTTTCAAGTCCGTAAGTTATTTCTGATGGAACGATTTCCACTTCCAGTCCTCCAACTTGTTGGAAATACGTAAACTGTGTAATTTCCATTCCATCTAGCCAAACTTCCCATCCTAATCCCCACGCTCCAAGTGTAGGGCTTTCCCAGTTATCCTCACAAATCTTATATCGTGCTCCTTCGGATCAATTCTAGTGCAAACCAAACTTTCTAAATAAAGTTCTTGAATATTTTCTGATGATGGTTTCATAATTACCTGAAATTGATGATGTTGGTACACTCTGTTAGGGTTTTCACCATATCTTCCATCTTTTGGACGACGTGATGGCTCAACATAGGCAACATTCCAAGGTTCAGGCCCTAATGACATTAAAAAAGTATCTGGATTAAATGTTCCTGCACCTGTTTCAATATCATACGGATTTGATATTATACATCCTTTTTCTCCCCAAAATTTTTGAAGAGTTAATATAATTTCCTGAAAAAGTCATTTATCTCTATCCTTTCTCTTGATTTCTTTTTTAAAAAGTTTTTCTTAAATATATCATTCTTAAAAATTAATATTAAAATAGCGAAGTATTTGATTACTTCATAACCTATTATACCAATTCCCTTATCTGAAAATGGTATAAAATAATCATCAATTATTTTTGTAAAATGTTGATTTTTCTTTTTCTCCATATTTTCTTATAATTTTTCTGGATTTTTCAAATTAAGATTTTTTTACTTTCAGTTTTTTCTTTTGCCTGTTCTTCTGTCAAATGAAACAACTGATTTTTATGAATTTATTATAAAATAACCAGAATTTTTTTATTATATTCAATTCTATTCTTTTTCAACTTCTTTTTTTCTTCTAATAAAGAAACTAATTCCTCTTTAGCTCTTAAATTTTTCTAATACAGCTTCATCAAAAATCATAAATATAACCAACCCAGTTATCTTTTATTTTATTTAATTTTTTAAATATCCTTTATTTCCTAAAGAAAAACTTACTTCAGGAACAGCTCCATTGTATTCTGTTATAAGCAAATAATTAGCTATTTTTTTAATTCTGTATTTTTCTTTAATCGGAAACCAAATATAGAAAAAAATTAATAGTAAAAACAATATAAATCCACAAATAATCAGGTTTTGCCAATACTTTATTCTTAGAAAATAAATAATAGTCAAAAATACAACAAATATTAATACTATAACAAAAAGAAGTAAAAACCATAAACAGCAGCAAAAATCATACTATTTACCTGTTTTATATTTTCTTACTAAATAATCAATAACAATAATATAAATCCCTAATATGCACATACATATCCGCCACATTGAATACAAAAACCCAAATTCCCTCGAAAATCAATCATATCAATTACATATCCCCGAAAAATTCTATCAATCATATTTCCCTAAAGCTCCAGCGGCAACTACTGCCACTCCTATTTTTAGTCCATTTGCTATAATTTTTAAAATCTTGTATTCCATAGCGATTACATATATAATTAGAACCGTACTTGCTATCGTAAAAAGGTTGATTTTTACCCTGCAAAAGTCCAAAAACTCCACCGTGATTTTTCAACATAAGTCAAATGAAAAAAATCTTTTTATTAATGGTATTGAAAAACCTTGCATTCCACCTGCTACATTGTACTATTAACTGCTTTGTAATTTGATCTAATGCAGCTAAAACCAAAATAATAATTATATAAGGCATTCTTTTCTCCTCACATTTTTATTGATACATATTTGTAAAATCGAACTAAATAAGTTATTTATTTAGATATATTTAGTCCAATTTTACAAAAATAAATTTATATTACATTTTTTTCCAGAACGCTTTGCACATCTCGGACAAACATCTGAATGATTGTGATCGTGCCCAACTTCTTCATCATACTTCCAGCATCTTTCACATTTTTCTCCAGACGCTTTTTCCACACTCTATACTTATTCCTTCGATTTCACTTTCTACAAATTATCATTTACAAATTTAACTTGAGATACGATAAATAAATCAGAAACTTCATTTTCTGTATAATCCTTTATAAATGAATATTCATCATTGGCAATGTTTAAAAGAACTCTCGCATCAAGAGAGTGACCTATTAATCCAGTCTGTCTTTCTGCTTCCAGTTTTTTATTTACTTCTCTTCTTAAACGAGCGATTTTATCCCATTTTTTAGCCAACTCTTCATTTAAGTATTCAGGATTTGCTTCAATCCATTTTGATAAATGCACACTTTCTTCTTCTTTAACGCTTCTGAATTTCTTTTCCCAAATTTCATCAGCAGTAAATGACAATACTGGTGAAATAATTTTTACTAACACTTTTAGAACTTCTGTCAGCACAGTTTGAGCACTTCTTCTTTCGATTGAAGTTGTACCTTCACAGTAAAGTCTGTCTTTTACGATGTCAAGATAGAATGAAGACATTTCCATTGAGCAGAAATATGTAATTTCTTGGAACAAACTGTAAAATTCGTATTTATCATAATATTCAGTTGTTTTTTCTTTTAATTCTTCCAGTTTGTGCATTGCCCATTTGTCAATTTCAAACATATCTTTTATAGTCAACTTTATCATTTGCATAGTCAAAGTTATTTGTTACCCATCAAGAATCTCGCTGTATTTCTAATTCTTCTGTATGCATCTGACATTTGCTGTAAAATATTTTCAGAAATTCTCACATCTTCTCTGTAATTCTACTGAAGATACCCAAAGTCTTAAAAATATCTGTCTCGTATTTTTCTGTAATATCTTTTGGAAAGTATTGTATTTCCAAGTGATTTAGACATTTTTTTCTACCTTGTCCGTCCATTGTAAATCCGTGAGTTAATATTCTCTTGTAAGGTGCATCTTTTGTACTTGCAATTGATGTCAATAGTGAAGATTGGAACCAACCTCTGTGCTGGTCACTTCCTTCAAGATATAAATCTGTTGGTCTTGGCAAGTTTCTTTGAACTAGCACACTTCTATGTGAAACCCAGAATCAAACCAGACATCCATTATACTTCTTTCTTTTCTAATATCCACATCTTTCAAGTTATATTTTTCCAAAAAGTTCATCCCTCAATAATTTCTTTTGGCTTCATATTTCCACCAAATGTCAGTTCCTTCTTTTTAACCAATTCAATTATTCTATCCATAATTTCTGGCTCATAAATAACTTCATCATTCGCTCTATTGTAGAACAATGGTATTGGCACTCCCAAACTCTTTGTCTTGAAATAGTCCAATCAGGACGAGTTTCTAACATTGAACCAATTCCTTATTTTTACCCCAAGATGGCACAAATTCAACATTTTCCAATGCCTTTAATGCATTTTCCCTAATGTCGCTTTTCTGTCAATGCTAATGAAACCATTGTTCAGTCGCTCTGAAAATAACTGGTTTTTACTTCCAATCATGTGGATACGAGTGAACGAAAGTTGTGTGATACAACATATGTCCGCTTTCAGTCAAGTCCTCAACAATCGCTTTACTTGCTTTTTGCATAGAACATTCCTTCATATTTTCCAGCTTTTTAGTCATATGCCCTCTATCATCTACTGGCGACAAAATTCCAATGTTATATTTCAATGAATAATTATAGTCATCTGCCCCATGTCCAGGTGCTGTATGAACTGCTCCTGTACCTGCATCTATTGTTACATAATCAGCATTCATTACTAACCCTTTTCTATCTAAGAACGGATGTTGATACTGAGTGTATTCCAATTCTGTCCCTTTAAATTCTTTTTAATAATTCATACGACAAGTCCAATGTTTTTAAATACATCTCTCAGCCAAGTCTTTTGCAACTACAAGATTACCTTTTTCAGTTTTTATACAATCCGTAATCAAATTCAGGATAAGAATACTCCCAAGTTTGTTGGCAATGTCCAAGGTGTTGTTGTCCAAATTAAAAATACTTGCTTCATCTACACCTAATTTATCAGTCAAATCTTTTTCTCCTTCAAATTTTACATAAATTGAATGAGTAGTTACGATCTTTTATACTCAATTTCTGCTTTCTGCAAGTGCAGTTTCAGTAGTTAGGCATCAGTATACTGGTTTTAGCCCTTTACAAATATATCCATTTTCATAAATTTCTTTTAAATACTTTTAATTGTTCTGCTTCATATTCAGGTCTTAAAAGTGATATAAGGATTATCCCTAGTTTCCTAAAAATTCCAAGTCTTTAAATCCTTCTTTTGTTTTTCCACTCCATTTTAATGCATATTTTTTACATTCTTGTTCTAATTTGCAGTGGAGTCATATTTTTGCTTTTTCTCCCAAGTTCTTCCATTATTTTTCCACTCAATAGGAAGTCCGTGAGTATCCCATCCTGGAATATACTGGTGCATTATAACCTCTTAATCTCTTTATATTTTAAGATAATATCCTTCAATATTTTATTTAACGCATGTCCAATGGAATATCTCCATTCGTATATGGTCCATCGTGAAGCACAAAATGGTGCTCCTTCTTTCAATGATTTTTCATAATTTCAGCTTTTTTCCAGTCCCTTAATGTCAAAGGTTCTTTTGTGCCAAATTAGCTTTCATTTTAAAACTTGTCTTTGGCAAATTAAGCTGTTTTTGCATAATCCACTTTTTCTGGATTGTTGTTTTCGACATTATTTCCTCCTACTTTTTATTTAAATTATTTTTACTGTTTTTATGTCTTTTATTATATCACAATTTTATATATTTTAAATAATCTCTCACTAAATCCCTGCTTAAAATAAAAATAATATTTTATTTGGCAGCAAATTTAATTTTTGAATAAATAAGGAGATACTAAAATTTTTCATAACTTCAGTATTCTCCTTTATTAACTATTTATTGCATTTATTTTTAAAACTTCATAATTCTTAGTTTTTAAGTTTCTAATGAAGTATTCCTCGCTCCGATGAATGTTAAAATACCTAAAACAGCTGCATAAGCTATTGAATATTTAACAGTGAATTTAAGCATATCTCCTTCTTTACCCATTAATCCAACTGTTGAAGCGGCAATTGCAATATTTTGCGGAGAAATCATTTTTCCTCCTGTCGCTCCACCTGTACCAGCGGCGATATACAATGCTTTCAATGCTTCGTTTGATCCTGCTATATTTACTTGAACTCCACCGAATAACAAGTTAGATGCCAAGTCACTTCCTGTTACGAATGTACCGATAGTTCCTAAGAATGGCGAAATTACTGGGAAGAATTTACCTGTTGCAGCAAATCCTTTTGATATACTTTCAATCATTCCACTATGTTTCATTACTACTGATAATGCCACAATCCCCATAATTACCACAACTGAAGGTAATTTACTTAAAATTGTTTCTTTTAATGTTTCAGCCATAACTTTTGGTTTTACACCTTGAATGAATCCTGCTATAACAGTTGCAACAAATAATGGTGCAGCTGGTGCTAAAATCCATTTGAATATTACACTCGGATCTCCTTTATCCTTAAACCATGTAGCTTCATGCCCCAAAGCAAAATTGAAATGTGTAGTCGTTGGTTCTAAAGCTTTATGAACAGCTTCTACAACTGGACTTGTTCCAATAATTAAGATTATCATTAAAATATATGGAACCCAAGCCATAAATGCATCTTTTCCAGTAATAGCTTGACCTTTATTAGATTTTGCACTTTTATCTTCTTTAATAAAGATTTTAGTAGCAACTATCATCAAAAATCATTGCAAATAAACTTGATAAAATTGTTGGCAATTCAGCACCCATTGCTTTTGCGATAAATGGTTGTGTTAAATAACCAATAATTGAAGCAATAACTACAGGTAAAATTCCTCTTCCAAATGCTGCGTTTTTTCCACCATCAATTTCTTTATTAGCCATTATTACCAAGATAAATGGTATAATACATGTCAAAACTAACAACAATAATGATGTATAAAATGCTGTTTCCCCAGCATTCAATTTAAAGTTTGAAATCATTGTTGTAACTGGTAGTCCAACTGTTCCAAACGCTGTTGGTGTTGAGATTTGCAATAAGACAAATTAAAGCTGCACTTAGTGGAGTAAATCCTAATGAAACCATGATTGCTGCTGGAATCGCAACTGCTGTCCCATATCCTGCAATACCTTCTATAAATCCACCAAATCCCCTAAGCTAATATCAATGCTTGAGCTCTTTTATCTGTTGAAATGCTTCCTAACATTGATTTGATTGTTTCAATTTTACCAGTTTTTACTGATAAATCATAAGCAAACAATGCAGCAAATACTACAAAACCGATAGGCATCCACGCTGTTGCAAATCCTTCAATAATTGAAGCGATAACCCCTTGAACTGGCATTTGCCATCCAGGAACAATAAAGTTTAAAATAATTGCCACTACTAAACTGGCATACGCACTAAACATAGCTGATTTTTTCAAAAAAGTTAATAGTATCAAAAATACAACTATTGGCACTAATCCGATTAAAAATAATCCCATTTTCGAACCTTCCTTCTCTATATATAAAAAAAGTTTTAAAAGAAAATATCTTTTTAAAATTTAAAATACATAAAATATTTTATTTTTTAAAATTAATTTGGTTTTTTTAAAAATTCTTTAAATTTTTAGGTTATATTTTTAGACTTGCTTGACAACTACATAAACTATTTTTACTATGATCATTTGACAAAGAGACTTGTCTACTTGATATAAATAAAAATCATAAGTTTCTAAACATTTCTATTGCAAGAATTAGAAGTTTATAATTTAAAATAATATTTATAACTTTTAATAACCCAAATTTCTCACTTATATATTATCAAATTTTTTTCAAAAAGTACAAATATTTTTTAAAAAATTTTTTTATTTTTATAATATCTGCACTTTTTAATATTTTTAAATTATAATCCTTTTCTCGTAAGTCCCACTCTTCCACGCTCTTTATCCAGCGACAATATTTTAACTTTAATAATTTGCCCCACAGATAACTCTTTTGTTGCATCTTTAACAAATTTGTCAGAAATTTCAGAAATATGAAGCAGTGCATCCCCTTTTAGTCCTATATCCACAAAAGCCCCAAATTTAGCGACATTTCACAGTTCCTTCCAAAACCATTCCTTCTTGTAAATCATCCATATTTAAAATATCCGATCTCAATAATGGTTTTTCAAACTCGTCTCTTGGATCTCTTCTATCTTTTAACAACGCTTCGTAAACATCTTTTTGCAGTTTGTGGTCCAAAATCATTTTCTTTATAATTTTGTCCAAATTCACTGTTTTCAATTTCTGTCTAACTTCATCCAAATCAGATTTTAAATCGTCAACCTTACAATTTGCTTCCTTCAAAATAGTTTCAGCGATATGATACGATTCTGGATGGATTATCGTATTATCCAAAGGATTTTTACTATTAGGCACTACAACGAATCCTGCCATTTGTTCAAACGCCTTCGTTCCAAGCCCTTTTACCTTTTTCAATTCTTTCCTATCCTTAAAATCTCCATTTTCATGTCTATAGTCTCACAAGATTTTTGCTACATTTTTCTTAATTCCTGAAACAAAACTAAGTAATGCCCAAGAAGTCTGTATTAATATTGACTCCAACATTGTTACAATATGCTCAATCGTTTGTTCCAATGTTTTCATTCAATTTTTCTGATTTACATCGTGCTGATATATTCCAACTCCACCTTGATTTTGATCAATTTTACAAAGCTCAGCCATCGGATCTTGAATTTCTTCTAGCAACTGAAATCGCTCCTCCTCGCCGTTACATCCAAATCTGGAAATCCTCAATCGCAATTCTTTTGAAGCTGAATAAACTGGAAGCTCCTGCTTCACTTTACAATCAAGTATGATACAGGTGACGCCTCTCTTTATAACATTTGCCACAAAACTCTCAGTTTCACGAGAAGCTGTTCCATTTCCAATTGCAACAATATCACATCGTATTTTTTATGTAATCCAATATTTTTTCTTTGCCACTTTCGTTCGCTTTGGATTATGCACTTCTTCAACCAAGAAAAAGCACATCATTCACTTCATAAAATCCATCTTTATTGATAACAACCAGTTTGCAACCTGTTCTATACCCTGGATCTAATGCCCCATCAAAGTTTTTTACTTAATGGTGTGTAATACAATTTTTCAAGATTTTCAGAAAATATTAATTGCTTCTTCTTCTGCTTTTTCAGTATATGTTTCTCACTTCATTCTTAATCGATGGATAAGCCAATCTATCCAGTGAATCTTTTAATAATCTCTTTACAAAATTCCACCAAATTTTGTTCCCCAAAACAAAGTTTTCAAAATGAAATCAACTACAAAATTTTCTCTGTTTTTATCATCAATCTCAATATCAACTTCAAGATTTTTTCTTTTTCTCCTCTGTTAATCGCTAAAATCCCTATTCAGATGCTGATTTTGAAATGGTTCTGAATATTCATAGATCTTGATAAACTCCATTTTTCATCATTTTTCTTTTGTTTTTCTCAACAACTTTTGAAGTCAAAAATTCCAAATTTCTGAAATCTTTTTCTCTTAAAAATTTTCTAATTTTCACATTTTCCGAAATGTCCTGTGCAATTATTAAATGCACACTTCAATCGCTTTTTTCAATCGTACAACTTCTTCATTCAAATACTTTTTACGCTTCTTCCTGAAGTGCTTCCATTGTCGTTTTTAGTATCAACGCAAATGTCGATAAAGGCTCCAATCCTTGCTCCTTCGCCACATCCGCTTTCTGTTTTTCTTTTCTTATATGAAGGTACAAATTTCTCTACTTCCTGTAAGTTTCTTTGCACTTTCGATACTCAGCTCATCAGTCAATTTTCCTTGCCCTTTCAATCAACTCAAAACTTCTTCTTTCTCTTTTCCAAATTTCTATAATAAGTAACTTTCTCAATTACATCCCCTAATTTGCTCCTCGTCCAAATTACCTGTAACTTCTTTTCTATAACGTGCAATAAATGGTACTGTCTGTGCCTTCATCAAAAAGTTTTACAGTATTTTTCCACTTGTGACTCGTTAAAATTCAGTTCATTCTACATTTTTTAAAAATATCCAATTACTTTTCCTCCATTTACAGTTTAATTTTTTTATTTTAAATTTATCAAAACTATTTTAGCATAATTTGTAAAAATAACCAGTTGAATAATTTTATAGATGAATTGAAAATTTTAAAGGAAAATATTTGTATACCAACCTTTAAAGTGCTGATATTACTTAACTAACTATATTTTTGTAGGGCTTTTAAATGGTGCGAAAGGTGGGACTCGAACCCACATGTCGAAGACGCTAGATCCTAAGTCTAGTGCGTATACCAATTTCGCCACCTCGCAAAAAATTTTATTTTTAACAAATGGTGAGCCATACTGATCGAACCAGTGACACCTTTGATTAAAAAGTCAAGTGCTCACCGACTGAGCTAATGGCTCATATTATGGGGTGATCGACGGGACTTGAACCCGCGACAACCAGTGCCACAAACTGGCGCCTCACCAACTGAACTACGATCACCATATATATGAATTTTTTTCTTTTAAATAAAAATGGAGCGGGAGACGAGGGTCGAACTCGCGACATTCAGCTTTTGAAGGCTGACGCTCTACCAACTGAGCTACTCCCCGCAAAACTTCTAAGATGGTCGGTGAGCAGGATTTGAACCCTGCGACCCCTGCTCCCCAAGGCAGGTGTGCCACCGAACTGCGCTATACACTGTCCCTTCAACAAGTGATTTTTCATTTTTCATCAATCACTCGGACAAGGAGATATAATATCATAATTTCAAATTAATGTCAACACTTTTTGAATACATATTTCTAAATTTAACTAAAATCCAGTTTTATAAAATATGCTCAAACCCCTTTAAAAATATAATCAATCTGAGTTTGAGCAAAACAAATATAATTTCAAAAATTTTTAATACTGATTAATAATTTTTAAAAATAATAGTTCTTTTTCTCTTTCAAAAATCAATTTTTCAATTTTTTCATTAGCATCTTCCATAAAAATCAATAAAACACTTCTGATTTTCATATTTTGGTTTAGAGTCTTCAATTTATTTTTAGTTTCAGATCCAAGGTGATTGTCCTCCTTCAAAATATTCCGTACATCTTGATTTAACACGAGTATTTCATTTATTGAAATTCTTCCGCTATATCCGCTAGAACATTCATCACAGCCTTCTCCCATGCACTTCGACATCTTTTTCCAACTAGCCTCTGGTCCAATAACTCCACCAATGAATCTAGTATCAAATATTTTCGAATTCTATATCCACTAGCTCAATTAACGTAGAAACAGCATCATTTGTGTGAATTGTGAAATTACAAGATGTCCTGTCAACGCAGCTCTTACAGCTATATTTCTGCAGTAATTTTCATCTCTAATTTTCAGAAATTACGATAATATCAGGATCATTTCAATGTGGCTTTTCAAAACTTCAGAAAATGTTACTCCAATTTCTTGATTTACCTGTATTTGAACAGTCCCATTAATTTTGCTTTCAACTGGATCTTCTACGGTTATGATTTTTTTTCTTCCATTATTTAGCATATTTATTAGGGATTTTAATGTTGTAGATTTCCAGAACCTGTAGGCTCCGCTTACGAGAATCATTCCATATTTTTCTATCTAAAGTTTCATTTAACATTTTAATGCTTTTGACTTGAAAATCCCAATGTTTCAAGTTTTTATATCCTTTAAATAATTTTTCCAAAATACGTAAAACCATAGTCTCCCTGCCAGCTGTCGGCACATAGCAGCCCTTTATATCATAACGTTTATTTGTATTTTTGCATTTAATAAAAAGAAAAGCTGCCATCTTGTGGCTTTCTTTTCTCTGCAACGTTCATTCCAGCCAAAAACTTTTCATTCTGGCAATAATTTCTGTAATATTTTTTCAAGAACTTTTCTATTCACTGCTTCATACAATTTCTGGCTTTCTTTCAGATAGCCGTCAACCCGGTATTTTATTTCCATTCCTTCCAGCAGGTCAAACTTCACGTGAATATCACTAGCCTGCTCTCAATCCAGTCTTTACAATTTCATTTAAATAAGAAACAGTATCTTTTGATAAAAACTATTTTTATTATCGACAACATCCTAGTGTTGCCTTTTCAATTATTTTTCATTCATTGTCCTCAATTTTCCTTCCTGCTTTTATATTTTCAATTATTTCTTTTTCACAGTTCCGCTGCTAAATTTCCTCCAGCACTCAATTCTGTCTGTTTTTTCAATGTTCACAATCCCTTTTTAATCAGATTGTACCACTTCAAAAGTCGCACGTTGAGCATCAATCCTTTTAATGTTTCCTTTAACTGCAGTTTAAAAAGTCAACTTCTTCGTAAGACACTTTACATTTTTAGTTTTTCCTTTTTATTTGCGCTTGTACTTTAACTTCATTTTCCAAATATTTAAAGAAACTAAATACATTTTGGCAGCTGTTTTTCATATTGGTCGATCATTTTTCTCTATTTCTCAATCATTTTTGCCAAATAACTTTCTGACATTTTTGAAAATGTAACATTGACTTTTCTTTTTCCCTTTTTCCAATGCATAGCTGCTGCGTATTTTTAGCCTGTGATTTTGCATTTATTAAATCCATATTGCTAACAGTATTTGGATTTACTCATTTTTTGCCATAAATTCTCCTTTTCTTTTTATCATTTTAATACTATTCGTCTAAATAAAATATTACCTTCTGTAATAACGTAATCTCTCCATTTTCAAATTTTACAATTGTAGATCTACTTTCCCCTGTCAATTCTGATTCTTCATTTCTGGGAATAATATCCACGATTTTTAGCAATTCTTCACTTAAACTCTCAATAACCGAACTTTCACCTGAAATAATTATGCCTTGAAGTCAATAAATATTCCTCCTGATTCTTTTATTATTTCCAAAGCAATTTTATTTTTGGGAACGAATCTCAACAGTTTCATATTTTCATCAAATTTCCTTGTAAAATTACATGCACGAAAGGACCACAGTCTCCTGGCCATAGTATTCATTGAGAATTTTGTATCTCATATTTTCTTGCAGTTTCATTTGCAGATCCTTCAAAATTTCCTTATTACTAATTAATGCTATGATTATGAAAATTACTGTTTTTATTTTATAAATCAACAGCTTTCTTTTTCAGGAGAGAGTCACATCTATAGACAGTATCTGTAGGAAATACAGCAACTCCTCCATTTTTAAAAATTTTTATAGCTTTTTCAATTTTACTATCTTTATCAATCTTAGTCATCATTTCCATCATCACCGGCATTTCAAATAAACCGCTTATTGGATTATTTGTAGCTATTCTAGTTATTATTTCGCAAACATTTTACTTGTTGTCAATATCTTTTAATTTATTGAATATCTTCAGGCAATTGAATAGTATCTGTTACACATTTGTCAGTAAATGCTGATTTTTAATCTTTCAACTGCAGGATCAGGAAAACAGCATGCTGTACACATCCGTAAAACTTCCAAAGCACCCTTGTAGCAATTAAGCTGGGCAGCACGCAAATTGTTCCGGCTGTATCAATCATATCGTCAATCAAAATAGCCTTTTTACCTTTTTACATCACCATAATATCGCAGAACTTGAAACATTTTGCCTGGCACGTCTTTTATCAATTATTGCAAGCGGTGTATGCAGCGAGTTTGCAAGTCCTCTAGCTCTTTCTTTACCAATTAACATCAGGCGGATACAACAACTGGGACTTTCAACCAGTATTTTTATAAAGTGTTTTGCCAAAATTGGCAATGCTTCCATGTGATCCACTGGAATGTCAAAAAACTTGAATTTGTCTTTCGCTATGTAAATCCATTGTACTGATCTTGTAGCTCCCCGCAACTGTCAGCAAATTTGCAGTACAGTTTTGATGTATTCTATTCTCTTGGACTTGCTCTTTCTATCTTGTCTTCATATCCATAATAAGAATTACAGCGAAATTTCCTGGGCTGAAGATCTTTTAATTGATCAATAAAGACTAAAAAGTTCCATAAGGCTTACTTTACAGGTTTTGAAGTAGACTGAACAATAAATACTTACAGCCACGTACACTTTCGCCTTTGCTAAAAGTTTCTCCCATCAGCAAATTTCTAATTTCAGCAGCTGATAAATTCATATCCAAGTATTTGCTAATCTTTTTCTGCCAATTTTTCACTTGATGTTCCTGCAAACACTTAATTTTGTCTTTTGTCTTTGATTAATGTGTCATTTTATTTCCTTTCTCTCATTAATATTTTTATTTTATTAACTTTTTATTTGGACATTTCCCTATTTCTAATTATTTATTCTCCTTATTTACCTGTTTTGCCCTTCCAAAAGCAAGCGCTTCATCAGGAATATCCTCTGTTATAACCGAACCTGCAGCTGTCAAAACTTCATTTCCTATTTCCACAGGTGCTACAATTATTGAATTGCTTCCAATAAATGCATTCTTTCCAATTTTTGTCCTATGTTTATTTTTCCCCGTCATAATTGCAAGTAATAGTTCCTCGCCAACATTTGTATCTTGCCCACTTCAGCATTCCAATATAAGTCAAATGTCTGTCTTTTTACACCCTTTTTCAAGAGTAGAGTATTTCCCACAAAGTTTCCAACATGCACAGTTTCTTTTTAGTATGCCTTTGGACGTAAATGTGCAAACGGCCCTACAGTTACTCCTTCTTCAAGAGTTGACTTTTCTACAACAGAGGCTTCTATTCTAACATTATCAGCAATTACAGAGTTTTCGATTCTAGTATTTCCTAAAATTTCACAATTTTTTCCAATTTTAGTAATTCCTTGAATTGTAACATTTGGATAAATTACAGTATACGCCCAATTTGAACATTATTCAATGAGTAGCTGTCTGGATCAATCAGAAATTACACCACTATCCATTAGTTCAATATTTTTCTATTTCTCAAAATTTTCTCTGCCTGTGCCAACTGAACCTTAGAATTTACTCCTAAAATTTCATCTTCATCTTTAATTTGAAAACTGTCAACATTGTAGTCTTCACTTGTTAAAATCTTTTATGGCATCAGTCAAGTAATATTCACCTTTTTGAATTATTTATTGTCAATTTTTCTTTCAATTGTATGCGAAAACTTTCATTTCAAAATATAGACTCCCATTAATCATGTATCTTCGACGCTTCGACAAATATTTTGGGAACAACTGTCCATATCCAAACGGATTCTTAACCTTGCAGGAAAGCACACAGTCATGTTTTTCCTCAGCATCCTTTAGCTTTTTCAGCGTTTCTTCTTCAAAAGAGGCGTATCTCCACAAGTGATGACTCTTCACCATATTCTGTAATTCTTATCCTTGTAATCAAAAATAGCATGTCCTGTCCCAAGCTGCTCCTCTGTGTAACAGAAAATCAACATCTCCATTTCAGCCAACATCTTCCTGTGCCCCAAAATAAAAACATTTTATTCCCCAATATTTTCAAGAACAGTCCAACTCTTCTAATCATCGGACACCATTTACCTTGTGCAAAACCTTAGACTGCTCCAGACTTCATTCTAGTCCCTTTTCCAGCCGCAAAATTACCGAAATCATCCTCCTCTCAATTTAATAATCAACAATTAAAATATTTGTCTTTTAATTTCTTCTCAAACCATACTTTACACAGTGCACTATCAATTTTTCTAATTTATGTCAAATGACATTTTATTTATTTTCTCTCACTCACTATTATGATTCAAAATGAATTCCTCAAAAGCTTCACGAAATTTGAGTTCCAAAAAGTGAAAATAATAGTGAAACTATCAACGATACAAGACTTATTCCAAAACTTATTTTTCCCAATAAAATCCATTTGAAGAAATAAAAACAGCATAGAAAATGGCACATTAACAGACTTGAAACTCCAAAATACTGCATATATATAATTCTAGCCTTTTTCTCAAATTTTTAACTTGATAAAACTCATGCTCCACTTCCCCACTTGAATCCATCTGCCTCTTCACAATCTGTGAGTGCTAGAAACCTATTTGTGTATGCAAGCAAAAAGTAAAGATATTGTAGGAAAAAGAACTGCAGGTGTAGTTATCAAAGTCATCACCTTCTTTAAAAGTATTTTTATTTAAAATCCATTTAAAAATAAAAATATTTTATTTATTTGATAACAAAAGTTTTAAAATACTGCTAAATAAAAGTCAATGAAATCTATTACTAAATAAAAATATGCCTAATAAACTGATAAAAAATTAATTAAAAATTAGAGTTTTAAAATAAAATAGACCAGTTGTTTCAAGTTCGATTTTGAAAGCAGTCCGTTGCCACTATTAGTTTTAAACTTGTATTTTTATAAGAAAAACGCGGATTATTTACCCTATCCTTACAAAAGTATCATACTTTAACTAAAAGAATCTGGTGATGAACAACGTTCAAGTTTTCATCTATTTTCAAAAATTAATGGTTTTCCAGTTGTGGGTTTAATTTCAGATATCTTCATCTGAAATATTTAACAAATATTTTATTAATGCTCTCAAACTGTTTCAGAGCTCATAATAACATGTTTTTACCTTCTTTAGGCTTTTTGAAATATCTGAATGCCGCAAGGTAACACTCTTGCAATTGTCTTTCAAACTTTCTCCAAGTGGTGCTTTCTTCGTCAGTTAAATCAGCATATCTTTCTGTCTGATTTTTGGATATTATTCACTTGATTTGTCAATTGCAGGTGGTGCAACATCAAAACTTCTTTCTCCAGATAAAGCACTTTGGTCATCTCTCATATAGAGTGTTTCTGCTTTATTTAATCCTTGTAATGCACCATAGTGTCTTTCATTCAATCTCCAAGATTTGTAAACTGAATATATTCATCCAATTCTTTCCAAAACATACTTAGAGTTTTGATAGCTCTTTTAAGTGAGTATAAGCACATCATAAAACTAATCCTTTTTTCTCTTTAATGCTTTTCCTCCAGCTTTTGCTTCAACCCTTTAGGACTCAACTAATATCTTTCCAAATCAGTAAATTTGTTTTTCCAAATTCATTGGCTTTTCACCATGTCGATTACTACTTCATAAGTTTCCTCCTTAAAGATATTTTATTAATGTTACTGATCTTTATGCTTAAAAATCCTTCCACGTCAAAGTCGCAGGGTTTTAAAATCTTTAAAAGTATTTAAAATTTTTCTAAGAAGTTTGATAGCACAACAACTACCTCATTCTAGGCGTGTTCAGCTCACCCCTATTGTATAGGACAACATTTAAGTCCACAACTTTACTTTTCCTTTAGAATATTTAATACTCCATTACAGTCTTCAATCAAAAGATAGTTATATTATATATTCTACATTTTATCTACTAAAATTTTTCCATATGTACATTAAATTTTCGTGCAATGCATCTCACAACCAAAGCTGAGAGTGTTCTTTATAATTATTTACAAACTTTTTATATTTAATTGCAGCAAAACTGCTTTTAAAATTGAACTCAAAAAGTTACAACTGGTTATTTATTTAAACTCTAATTTTAATTAATTTTTATCAGCTTAATCTTAAAAACTCAACTATTTTTCTTCAACTCCACAACTGTTTCTGGAACAGCTGTATTTGTAGATAATTCTTTTCCCAGCAATTAAATCTTCAAGACGTCTCTTTTGTTGTCATCAATTCTTCAAGATTCATGTTATCGTAAGTTGCTTCCGAAGATGTTTTTATATTTTATCCTTGTTTTCTTAAAAACCGTCAACTTTGCTTTTGATGTATGCAGATAGTAACCAACTGCAAACTGTTTCCCACTCAACTGCTCCTATTAAAGTTTCTTTCTTTCTTACCCAAACTTTATCATTTTATTACCTCCAAATTTTAATTTATTTATTATATTTTTCAAATAATTATATATTAATATATAACTATGTGAATTACTTTTCTGTAGAATCTATGATTTCTTGATATCTTCTGTTAAATTCTTTACTTTTAAATTCAATTTATTTTCAAAAGTATACTATTTATCATCCAATCTTCATCTGATCTCTTACTAAAGAATATATGATCTATTAAATCACTTACATTCTCAATAGTTTTATCATTTTTCACATCCACAACATAATGGAATTTTTCCATTTTCAGCTTTTTAACCGATAAATTTTCACTCTTTATTCGACACATTATTTAATACAATGTCGTCCAAAAGTTGTGTCATAAGTGCTATTGCCGTAACTGATCTATTCACATAGGGATCTTAAAAGATACAATGCTGTGTAAAATTTCAATGTCAAAGAAACCTTTTCGTTGTGTTTCACGATGGCGTGTTCCATAACTTGCCGTTGCTGAGTCCTGCTAAAATTATTTATCCAGTTGTAATTTTCTCAATTTTACTTTTCTCAGTCCATACAAGAATGAAAGTAATATCGCAGCTCCAGAATATATGCAGACAATGAATCATCGATTTTTCCTCAAAATCTTCCACCAAATTTTACCGAAGTCATACCATGCTCAACTGATAATGCTACGCAAACGATAAATCACTCATCAATCGTAATTTCCTCTGGCTCCAAAAGTTATAAGCAATGTATTTATAGTTTTATTATACCTAAATCACTGGTTCCAACTTTTATGTTTCATGTGTCCAATAATTTCGTGAAACTTTAAATCTGACACGATTCGGTAACTTTGTGCAATACCGTCAAGTTAATCATATAATTTCCTCCAAAATCAGATATGCTACAAAAATTCTATTTATTGACATCATATTTTAGAAGTCTTAATGAATTTCAACTACTAAAATTGTTATTGAATTATGTAAAAACTGAACTATATAGTTGGTAGCAATCCTGTCGCACCTAATGCCAGTGCAAAACTATTTATTCCAATCGCCATCGCAAAAATTTTTGTTTTATAATTTACAGTATTTTTAGCTAAACCAACTAGCTGGTATTAACAACGGATCGTCAGAGTTATTAGTATCGGCAGCTTCCATTACATATCCGTTCTGGTGCTTCCATGCTATTCTACATTTTGCGTAAGAGAGCTGGCATCGTTTTATTCCATCTCCAATCATAATAACTTTGATCCGATTGAACGGGAATTTCAAGATATCTTTTGCCTTATCCTCTGGTAACAATTCAGATTCGTATCTATCCATCGACATACTATTTGCAATGGTTTCAGCGTCATCTCAAATCTCCCGAAGTAGCGGTCTACATATCGTCATTCTCTGATTTCAAACGGTTCTATAGCTGATATTTTCCTTGGTGATCAGAAACCTGAATTAACCGATTAAATTCTCATTTTAACCACATAAATAACGATTTCTCCATTATTTTGCATTCCTTTACCACGTCAACTGACGTCTCACTGAAATATTATTTTTCTTCCATGTATCTTCTGCTTTCCTGTACGAATAATGTCCTTTATTTTGAGATAAGTTTCACTCTCTGCCACTTAATTACATCTTTCTTTATGTCGTGGTATTTAACTTTATTTCCTGACTTCATTTAAAATTGCACTTTCGCACAAAGGATGTGTAGAAGTTTCTTCAGCCGCTGCTGCTAATGCAATCATTCTATCATCTTCATGTTTTTAGCAAAAGTTTTTACTGTCTGAACTTTAGTTTTCCTTCTGTCATTGTTCCAGTTTTATCAAACTATCACAGTATCTGCCTTTGTGCTCAGTTCTTCCAAATAATTGCTTCCTTTAATCAAGATTCCGTGTTTTAGCAGCTGTATTAATTGAAGCGAGAAATGCTGTTGCCGTCGACAATCTTATCTCCACATGAATAGTCACTACAAGCACACTCACTGCCTTTTGTAAATTTCTAGTTGAAGCGTAAACTATTCCAGCAAGAAGGAAATTTAACGAATCAACTGTGCAGGGCTGCATCAGCGTAAGATTGAATGTCCGCTTTGTTGGAAATGGAAAGCATCTTTCCACTCATTCTTATAATTCCTTGGAAAGCCGTTCTGTCATCTCCAACTCAGCTCCATAGTGATATTTCCACTCTTTCAAAAGCGTTCCAGTCAAAAACCTCCTGTCCTGTTTCCTTAGCAGGCATACATATTTCTCCAGCAATCGCCGATTGGTCAATTCACCGCTAACTTCTTTTCAATTGTTCCATCGATCATTTGCTTATCCTCCAGTTTGGAACAAGCATCAAATCACCTTTTAATTCCTTCAATTCGAACTGCTTTCGCCACTTGGCTCTTCATCTTCAGACGCTTTCCAAACGACAGCTTTTCTCCAACACTTTAGCATATCTTTAATTACGCTCACGAGTCTATAGTATAAGCCGTCTGTGTTCTGTACCTCTTCTAAAATCATAATTGTCAAAGCTGTTCGCTCATTTCCCAAAAGTTAGATACTACGTAGCAATCGCCGTAGAACTCAATGTATCCGCATCTCGGACGCTTATTCCTGGAATCAATGACAAATTCCATAAAACAGGCAATGCCAAAGAAATTGTTGAAATAGTTTTGTAATTAAAATAATCTTCTAAATCCAGTCAATCTCTGTGGACCTGGGAAGCAAAAAGCAATAATACTGCTGCTCCAATATTTTCATCTCTTTGCAGTGTGATTCTTCCTGTAATCGTCTTTCTCATCACATATTTATTATTCGATGCTTGTTTTTATCATTTTTGTAACACTGTCCACCAAACTACCCATTCAATGTATTTTGAAGCAAAGATGCAAACTCTCCAGTTAGCGGTAGAAAAGTTATCAAAATAAATAAGTACAGAACTCCTGTAATAGTTGAAATTTCAACAACACTTTTGCAGAAAAGTGAACTTGCATTAAACGCTTTGTTATTTCTCTCAGAACACCAAGATGTTTTTAATGCTTCGTGAACGAATCTTTAATTCTTCCACGAATTTCATGCAAGATTTCACAATTCACATCACTTAATAGCCATATAAATTTCCTTTCTTTTTCCTCTCCGTCTAAAACTTTAAAGTATCAAATCATAAAAACTTCCAAATTATCTTTCTATTTCCTTCAAGGATTTATTTTCATACAATTCAGGATGATTGATAACCGCTTTTCCAAACTTTTGTTCATCCATTCAAGTATTTCCTTTCTGGAAACGTCAAATGGATCATACTGAAAGCAAAATTCTATTCGCTAGACACGAATATTCAACTCTTTTTATCCCTGATAAAAATAAGTTTTATTTCATTATCATATAATCTCCTGAACTTTGCGGATACTGGACCAAGAGGCCTGGCAGTCTTCCAGGAATACTGTGCACTACCTTTATCTGATTAAACATCAGATATGTTGTTCTATTTTCTCTAACATCTCCTTCAATTTTTGTCTACTCATTTTCTTTTCTCGTCTGATAAAAGTCTAGTAGCCCAATTAAAACTAATGGGAGTCTCTTTAGGTAATCCCTGAACCTTTCCATATATATCTCCATGCATGATACCTGTCAGCACGTCTTCAAATCCAAATAACCTTTACTCTTGTATATAAACAGCCATATCTGCGTTGATTCAAATACCTGTTTTAACAATCCCTTTATTCCTCCCCAGGCTTTATTCTTCAAGGCTTCCTCATCCAAATGAAGCAATCTCAACACCACCAAATACAAAAAGAACTTTCAATAACTTTTCATCAAAATAAATTCAGAAGTACTTCCAGTAACAGAATTAACTTCCACAGAATTTATCCCATTTATTCTCTGAATATTATTTAAAATCTTCTCTTCAACTCTTCGTCATCCTTCAGCACTTCCGTCTGCAATCGCAAAACGTCCACTTTTGATAATGTTTCACTTGAATAATGCCATACAAAACTTTGTAACATAACTGCACCTTTAAACTTTTTATAATTTATTATATACCTTTTCAT
>BNJU01002758.1_pt1 | contig 42795 bp, 55 predicted proteins | sample 8539281 | NCBI WGS metagenome assembly BNJU01 (sample SAMD00202456, study PRJDB9452) | human saliva metagenome | isolation source: human saliva | place: Japan
GTTAAACAAAGGGCCAGTGCAACACCAACTTGGACGGTTCTTTATGTAGGAATAGCAGTAGCAAGTTTGACCTACCCAGTGGTGGGGATTGTCGGGATTGCTTATGGAGCTTGGATTTTTGGTTTTATTTTAACCCTCATCCTGTACCCTCTGATCTATCAAGATTTGAAAAAGAATCCATTGCCACTAGCTTTGCTGGGACAAGAAGGTATCTACTGTGCACCATTTTCTCTCCTGTTGGCATCACTGGTTCGGATAGGAGGCCCAGGTCTTCCTAGCTGTGTTTTACTGGTCGTGATTCTTGCATCACAGGCTTTCTTTTTCTTTGTTCTTAGTCGCTTGCCGAGAATTCTAAAACAGGGATTTCAACCATCCTTTTCAGCTCTAACTTTCCCAACCATCATCACGGCAACTTCCTTGAAAATGGCCCAGGGCATTCTGCAGTTTCCGGTCCTCAACCTCCTCGTTTGGTTAGAAACTATTATTTGTTTAACAATTCTTGTCTACGTATTAGTAGAATATGTAAGATATGTAAGAAACTAAAAGACCCCTAGCACGGAGAAGTGCTGGGGTTGTTCTATATTTAGTTTAAGAAGATTTTGGAACCATTCGAAACAACACAGCTCTAAAACAAGAAATCGTAATGTTTCCATGAACTCCGTGTTTTGGAACCATTCGAAAACAACACAGCTCTAAAACAAGTAATAGAATACCAAACCCCCATATCATGTTTTTGGAACCATTCGAAACAACACAGCTCTAAAACCTCGTAGGAAAATTTTTTCTCACGAAATTTCGTAATCGCGCCATTCGTCTCAGCCAGACTTCAGCTCGTCAGGTTCCAATTGTTACTTTTATTATACCATATTTTTCAGGGTTCAAGAAATAGTCTTGATCTAGTACATACTGCGGAAACTCAAAGACTTTTCGAGGTTCGACAAATAAAACTCTTAGTTGATTTAGTTTGATATACTCTATCAGATTTACTAACTCATCCTCTGATAGGTAGGCAGTAGCATTGATGAAAACAAGGAGTTTCTTTTTGGAAAGATATTTAAAAACTTGAACAATTTCTAGCATCTTTTCAAAAGGTGTATCACTCAAAGTTTCAACTTTTACTCCTAACGCATCAATTAACTCTAAAATGGTAATTTCATCGTATTCTAGGTCAAGTTCATTTTCTAAGCATTCAAATGCCAATAATTCTGTAATCGTAGCAACCAACTTTTCAATCATGGACTTAACTTCGGGCTTGTCATTGAGTTGATTTTCTAAATCAGCATGTATTAACTTTAGCATGGCAGGTGAGTTGAGATTGTATCCCAAGACATCCGTTATCACTAGCAATTCAGCCTCTTTCAGAGTTTTTAGATTTCTATCAAACAACTTCAACTCCCCATCATCAGTATATTGGTAGAACTGCTTGACAATAGTTGAAAAGGTGATTTGGTCTTCCAACACTAAAAAAGTTGCATTTTCAATAACTAAAGGTTCATCCAATAATGGGAAATTAATCTTCATCTTTAGGCTCCTCTCCCAGAAAAACCAAACGAGCATCTGAGTTTGCTATGCTAGTATTTCGCTCACCATTTAAGTAAATCATGCGAGAAAACTGCTTTTCTGTAACAGTTAAGAGAGTAATGTTTCCTTTTTTAGGATTATGAGTCTTGAGTCGCTCGATCATGGCGTTATTAGCAGAGTTGTTGAGCAAGAGTTTGCTATAAATGGAGAATTGGTGCATGAGAAATCCCTCATCTATGAGGAACTTGCGAAATTTCCGATAGGCCTTGCGTTCATCTACGGTATCAACAGGCATATCAAACATTAAAATCATACGCATATATCGATAACTCATATCCTAAACTCAGGAACTCCTTTCTCCGGTTGATTGAGAGCTTGGATGACTTTCTTAGTATAGTCACTGACGATATTGGACAGGTACATATCTTTGCCATTGTAGTGGAAGGTATCTGAGAAAATGGTGAACAGTTCTCGTTTGATTTTGACAAATGAACTGTTTCGATTTTTATAGACGATTTTGTCAATAATCGGACGGAAAGGCTCCATAATATCGCTAGCTAGGTTGAATTGATTGAACTGGTTGGCATGTTTCAAGCCAAATTGAGTCATACAACCAGATAACACAATTTCACGCGCAAACATACTCAAAATTAATGTGTAACCATAGTCCAAAGCAGCATTGATATCATTGTCTTGTTCACGACTAAAATCATTTCCAAACAAGGCATTGAAATAAATCCGAGCAGCATGACCCTCACGATTGCTAGGATCAAACAAATCCAACCCATGATAGAGATTGATGACGGACTGAGATTTTTCTAGAAAACCACAACTCCCCAGATAAAAAGCTTGATTGAGAATCTTTTGTGCAATGATGGTTGTCCAGATTTCCGCCTTTACATCTTCATTCCAGGAAATTTGACGAGAGAGTTGTAAACTGGAATCATGCCGACCGTAGTAGGGCATTAAGTATGCCGTTGGCAAGCGCTTATCATCACAAAAGATGACCAGAATATTTTCATCCACCAATCGTTTTATCAGCATAGTGGAGAGAACGATATCCGTCGTCTCTAAAAGTAGGATGTCCACCTCGGACAGGTGAATCAACTCTGTCCGAGAGGCATCTTTAAAAATCAAGTGATTGTTCTTGTAGGAGAGCTTAGAGTGCGTATTAACAACAACGGTTCTCCATCCCATTAGTCTTCTCCCAGTTTGCTTAAGTCAATCCGAGTCTCATAAAGACCGGTGATGGACTGGTGGATGAGGGTGGATTCTATTATTTTTTTAACCATTTTATCGCTGTCAGTGAATTGCCATCTTTTTATAGGTAATGATGACGTATCATCGAATATTATTTTTTTCTGTCCAGCATTAATATTAGTAAAAGATAAAGTGGTGATGACCCTATTCATAATATTTCTACATTCTTCAATAGTTTGGTTATTGGTTAAAATAAGCTCATCATACTGTTTTTTTATTAACTAAGTCTGTTGCTAACATAAATTCTAGAAATTGATTCCAAATTGATTGTATAAGTTGTTGATTGTTTTTAACAAGCTATCGTGCTCATTTTTTTCTCCAAAGTGGTATATTGAGAAATCAGTTTCATTTGTTTAGTAGTAACAAAAATCTGATTTGCACGTTTCAATTCTTGATTGCTAACTATAAATCTCCTATAGGTTCCGTATTTATGTTTAAATTCCAATACAGTATACTTAACTAATTTTTATTACATGTGAAACATTGTTGATTCCTAGATTTCTTAAATATAAATTAGGGTCTCTTTCAAATTCTAATTTAGTGAGCCCAGGAATGCCGACCATTGTGTTTTTAATTTTATTATTTTGCTTGTATGTTACCAGAACTGAATAAGCGATTGTAGGTCTTGCATAGCCACCATACTTTTCAGGTGATAGACCGGATTTGATAGGGATTAGTTTACTTGCGTCAACTACTTTTTTCTTGGACACAATATTGTTATCAAACAGACCACCATTTTGTCCAACGGTTTGTTCTTCTGTCTTCTTCACAATATTCACCTGCGGATAGGAAAGTACTTTTTTGATGGTTGCGAAATCTTTTTCCTTATTCCAAGCGATTTCTCCAGTGTCTTTAGAGTATTCGATATTTTCTCTTTTTACGATAGTTCCGTCTGCGTAATGTACTTCCTCTTTAAAGAAGTTCAACAAGTTTGAGTAGAAGAAATACTTTTCAGTTGCTTTTTCAATGTCTTTAGGATCTTTGGATCTTGAGATGTATCTCTTAAGATCGTACTTTTGATACTCACCATAGACGAATTCAGGCTCTAGTTTAGGATATTTCTTAAGGATAGCCTTAGCCACTACTGCATTTAAGTAGGCATCATGCGCGTGGTGGTAGTCATTGATTTCCCGAACCTTGTATAACTTAAATTCTTTACGGAAGTTGGAAACTAGATTGGATTTCAAAGTAACGATTTTAACGGTACGGATTTTTTGGTTCTTCTCATTCACTTCTGTATTGAAACGGGAATCTAAAATCTGAGCAACATGTTTTTGTAATTTGACGCGTTTCAACCAACTGACGTTTGATAAAAGCCAACTTTATCGCGTTCATCTAGTCCACCACGTTCAGCCTTGGTTAAATTATTAAATTTACGTTCTGAAATTAACTTAGAATCCAACAATTGTTGCCAAAAAGCTTTTCTTTTTTGAACGACTTCTAAACTTGGAACATTATCAGATTTCCCACGATTATCCTTTGAACTAGTCAAGACACGGTTATCAAGAGAATCATCCTTGATAAAGGCCTGTGGGATGATATGGTCAATGTCATAGTTGCTCAGTTTGTTGATATCAAGAGCTTCTCCAGTGTACATATCCTTCCCATTTTGGAGATAGTAGAGGAAGAGACGGTCGTTTTTGAAGTTGAACATTATCTGTTGGATTTTCTTTTAATATGCTTTGAATCAAGTCCAGAAGCTAAATTTTTTAATGAATCTTCAATGCGCTTATATCTCTGTTGTGAATTCTTTTTCCCTCTAGCAGTAGTCTGATTTTCTCGTGCCATCTCAATCACAATGGACTCTGGAGTATGGCCCATAACTTTAACAAGTTCATCAACAATCTTGATACTTTGCAAAATTCCCTTTTTAATAGCAGGGCTTCCTGGAAGTTCTTGGACAACTTGTTTCACATCGTCTGTCTTACCAACTACTTGTGCTTTTTCAATAATTTCTTTGAAGGAAAGTACATCATCGTTGATTAACTGCATAAAGTTACGATTGATTTTATCATCATCAATCAAGTAGTCAAGAATCGTATTCCCTGTTTGTTTATCACGGATACCGTTGATTAGCTTAGCAGAGAGTCTTCCCCAACCGGTATAGTGTCGACGAGTCAGTGCTTTAATCACTTTATCATCAAAGAGAGAATTATACTGAGCAAGGCGTTGCTTAATCATTTCACGATCTTCAAAGATTGTTAGCGTATGGACGATGTTTTCAAGAATTGCTTCATTTTTTTAGGATCATCCATAAATTCTTTATCTCTGATAATTTTTGAGTAAAGTCAAGATAAGTGGATAGACTTGCATTAAATTGTTTTTTTCAATTCCTTTTTAGTTCGATTCCATCGTAGCCATCAACATTGTGTAGATAATGAATGATATCTTTTTCAGTTATTTTTCTTTTTCTCTTTGAATAATTGATTGACAATTTGTTTCTTTTGTCCGCTATCAAGGAATTGATAGTCTCTCAATCCTTCTGCAATAAATTTTACTTTTGTTAATTCATTATAGACAGCAAATGTTTCATACAAGAGACTGTGTTTAGGTAAAACTTTTTCTTCTGGCAAATATAAGTCATAGTTAGTCATCTTATTGATGAAGTCTTCCGCAGAGCTTGCTTTATCAACAATTTCTTCGAAATTCCAAGGTCTTATTGCTTCTTCAGAATTTCGAGTAAGCCAAGCGAAATCACTATTTCCACTAGCCAATGGACCAACGTAGTAAGGGATGCGGAAGGTCAAGATTTTTTCAATCTTTTCTCTGTTTTCATTCAGAAATGGATAATGTTCTCCTTGCCGACGGAGAATGGCATTCATTTCTTGAAGATGAATTTGATGAGGAATAGAACCATTATCGAAGGTGCGTTGTTTTCTCAAGAAATCTTCACGTTCAATTTTCTCAAGGAAATAGTCTGCTCCTTCGAATTTAGAGAGAAGATTTTTGATATATTTGTAAAATGCTTCTTGTGTGGCCTTACCATCGATATATCCAGCATACCCATCTTTAAATTGGTCAGAAAAAAACTTCGTCATATTTTTCTGGAAGATTGTTTTTGATGAATTGTTTTTAAAAATTGCTAAGTCTTTTTGGTGATTTTCATAGCGCTCAATCATAGACGCCGATAGTGGAGCCTTGGTTGAAGGATCTGTGACAGTCAAAATTCCAGATAGAAGAATGGCGTCATAGAGTTTTTTAGCAACTAAGAAAAGATCAGCAAAGTCATCTCCAATTTGTCCGAGCAAGTTTTCCAAATCCTCATCATAAGTATCTTTAGAGAATTGCAGTGGAGCTTTTTCTTCTAAGTCAAAATGTTTTTTAAAATCAGCTTGATTGCCTACAATTAACTTGAGAAATTCTGAAAACAGACCAGTAGACTTTTCGTCAGGGAAGAGTTTTTGAACGCGTTCTCTCTTTGTAGATTTACTAATTTTATCAGTAAAAATTGCTTCTACTTGTGCGTTTTGTCGACTAAGTGAATTTCCTTCAAAGGTGTTGTCGTAAATTCTTAAAAATTCATTAAAGATTTTTGGATATCATTGTTTTTAATATCGAAAGATTCTTCATATAAAAAAATGTCCGCGGTATTTAATCATATGAGCTAATGCCAGATAGATTAAGCGCAAGTCCACTTTTTCTTTTTGAGTCTGTCAAGTATTTTTCTCAAATGATAGATAGTTGGGAAATTCTTATGATATTCTTTTTTTCTTCTTTCAAGGTAGCAAAAATAGGATATTTACTTCCTCTTTTATTCTCAGGAACTAAGAAGGAGTCATCTAATCGATGAAAGAAACTACTATCCACCTTGCTCATTTCCTCAGTAAAAGATTTCTTGAAGATAGAGAAGGCGATTTTTACGACGAGTATAGCGACGACGGCCTGTTCGTTTTGAGACGTCTATCCTCAGCAGTAGTCCCTTCATCAAATAATAAAGCTCCGATTAAATTTTTTTCTTAATGAAGTGTTTATTGGTGTTTCCTAGAACTTTCATCTTTTTCGATGGAACTTTATAGTCATCTGTAATGACGGCCCATCCGACGCTATTTGTACCAATATCAAGACCGATAGAGTAAGGTTTTTTTAATCATCTATTTCTCTCCCATTTTATTATCTTTTTTAGATTACTCTTAGCAAACGCTAATATATTAATATCAACTAAATTATATATCTTTTACTTGTTAAAATCAACAAAATATAAAACGTTTCCAATATTAAAAAGTTAAGATATGATGTTGTCCTGTTATATGTGTTATTTCTTGCTATTTTTTAAAGAATGAGGTACAATACGAGTGTTGGAACTATTCGAAACAACACAGCAAGTTAAAAATAAGGCTTTTGTCCGTACACAACTTGAAAAAAGTGAGCACCGATTCGGTTGCTAGGAAGTCATCTGCAAAGGTGACTTTTTGTATATAAAAAAAGCTCCCAAGATGAGAACTTTTATAAATATCTAGACAAGAATTTATCTCTTAATAACCTTCTTTTTGCTGAACTTCTTTAAAGAATTGATAGAGAGTATAGAAATAGACCAAACTAAAAATGATGCAGATGGTTAGAAATAGGAGATATCTCCAATCCATAGAATTCGTTAGCAGTTGTGGGAAAGATACGAGGATAAAGCAGAGAGATGCGTTTAAGAGGCGTATTTTTTTTGATGTGATTTTCTGAAATCTTTGTCCCTTATTCAAGACCGGAAGGGCTAAAAGGAAGACTATCAGAAAAGGACGCGTAACTTGACCATAAACTAGGAAAAAGGTAACAAAGATGCTGACCAAAATATGACTGAGAATTAAAGTTTGTAATGATTTCATAAGTTTTCTCCTAATAGTCGTCTTGATCTTCCTTGGCTTTTCGAATGCGAAGCCAGACGACAAGTTGCATTATTAATCCGAAAAAGAAGGCTGCGAATAAAATTGATGTGAAATGACCTAAATTGAAAAGAGAGGTGAAATAGTTCTTGTTATCATCCGTTAAGACATTGAGAAGTGGCATGCCAAAGAACATAAAGACTCCATAGGCAGTCCAGACTTAAGTCCAGGGTAGCGCAATTGTTTCTTTTCTTTATGAGTCAACATTTCAGGGTCAATAGCAGTAATGCCTGTTTTTTTAGTTTGAGTGCTGACATAGATAGCACAAACCATAGAAACCAGAAAGATGATGATTGGATATCCAAACGCGACGATTTGTGGATATTTATAAGCAAGGACAAAGGGAATGAGATTGCCAAAAATCATGAGATAAAAGAGAACCATAAAGATTTTATTTCCGATGCGGTCAACCTGACGTTGCTTTGTGTTCATCAAGTGGTCCAGAAATACCATATGTGCGTTTGATCAGTTTTTCAGTGAAGGTTTCTTTTTTCATTTTTTCTCCTTTTGTTAAAAATCATCTTCCCAAAAAAGACTGTTGAGATCTGTTTGGAGGCTACGTGCGAGATTGAGACAGAGTTCTAGAGTAGGATTGTACTTGTCATTCTCAATCATGTTGATGGTTTGCCTAGAGACACCTATATCCTTGGCAAGTTCGAGCTGGGATATGCCCAATTCCTTGCGGAATTCTTTCACACGATTCATGCTTCCTCCTTTTTTGGTTGTGTCGCATATATTTGACTATAGTATATCTTTAAAAAGAAAAATGTCAACTATTTTTGACATATTTTTAAAACAATCTTGGTGATAATATTTCTATGTGAAAATCTTCTAGCGATTTTTATGCTATAATGAAGAAAAAAATAAGAGTGATTTGGATACACTGAATGCTATCCAATAAAGAAAGAGCAGAAAATGAACCATAAGATTGCAATTTTATCAGACATTCATGGCAACACGACAGCCTTTAGCTGGAGTGCTTGAGGACGCAAAAATTTGGGAGCAACTGAATATTGGCTTCTGGGAGATATTTTTCTTCCTGGGCCGGGAGCAAATGACTTGGTGGCTCTTTTGAAAGACCTTCCCATTACAGCATCTGTTCGAGGCAACTGGGATGATTGTGTGTTAGAGGCTTTAGATGGGCAATATGGTTTAGAGGATCCCCAAGAAATCCAGCTTATGCGATTGACCCAGTATCTGATGGAGGACCTAAAGCCAGAGCATATTGATTGGTTGAGAAATCTATCTATGGTAGCCAAGAAAGAAGTAGAAGGCTTGCGCTTTTCTCTTTCACATAATTTACCTGAGAAAAATTATGGTGGTGATTTGCTGGTTGAAAATGATACCGAAAAATTTGACAAGCTACTTGATGAAACTACTGATGTAGCCGTCTATGGTCATGTTCACAAGCAGTTGCTTCGTTATGGTAGCCAAGGTCAACAAATCATCAATCCAGGTTCGATTGGTATGCCTTATTTTAATTGGGAAGGGCTGAAAAATCACCGAGCCCAGTATGCCTTGCTTGAAGTTGAAAATGGTGAATTGGTCAATCTACAATTTCGTAAGGTTGCTTATGATTATGAAGCAGAGCTAGAATCAGCTAAGGCCAAAGGTCTTCCTTTTATCGAAATGTATGAAGAATTACGACGTGAGGACAACTATCAAGGCCATAATAGAGATTTGTTAGCTAGTTTAATTGAAAAGCATGGATATGTCGAGGATGTCAAGAATTATTTTGATTTTTTGTAAAAGGTGCTTTAACGAACAAATACTAAATAAAACGATTGGATTAGCCAATCGTTTTAATATATCTTATTGTAATTGAGATTGATCTGGTAAGTAAGAACCACCGAGGTAGGTCTTGCTGAGTTTTTCAAGGGTTCCGTCTTAGTAGAGTTCTTTGAGAACCTTGTCAAATTGTTCTTTAAATTCTTTTTGGTCACTTGAGAAGATGATGTAGTTGTTTGGATTGTCATTGCTTTCTAAGTCGACTACGTTCAAGTCTAAACCTCGGTCTTGGATAATTTTTTGAACAGAGATTTTATCAAAGATTAGGAAATCAAATTCACCATTGGCGAGGTCAGTCAGACGCTTAGCCACATCCTCACCAGAGTATTGGATGGTGGCAGGATTGTCTGAGTGATTTTGATTCCCAGTCCGTAACAACCTTGGCAGTAGAAGTTCCAGTGTCATCCTGTGTAGTTTTACCAGCGATGTCTTGAAGAGAAGTAAGAGCCTTGTCTTTTCTGCTTACGAGAACCAAAGGATTTTTTGCGATAGGTAGGGAGTAGAGATATTTGTCGGCTCTCTCTTTGGTGTAGCTCAAGTTGTTGGCAGCAGCTTGGTAACGGCCAGCATCAACTCCAGGGAAGATACTCTCCCAAGCTGTTTTTTGAAATTCAATCTTGTATTGATCTAGTTTTTCATCGACCGCTTTTAAAACTTCAACATCATATCCAGTTAAATTACCATCTTTTTCAAAATCAAAAGGTGGGATGTCTCCAGCAGTTGCTACGACAATGGTTTTAGGGCTAGCAGTGGAAGTTGAAGTACTTTCCTGTTTAGATTGTCCACAGGCCACCAACAAGGGACTAATGGCTAATAATAAGAATAATTTTTTCATGGGTGTCTCCTTTACTTCATGATACCTAGCTTACCAGACAATCAATCAAATAGCCAATATATTTTTTTATGGACGTGATAGAGAAATATTATAATTTTTCAGTTTGAGTTTGTAATCTAAAATTTAAAAATCAGATAAGAAAAAGATAATTTAGGCCACAAATGAAAAATCTCTGCAAGCTCTTTCAGAATATGGTAAAATGGAAGCAGTAGAAATAGAAAAGGAACTTGCTTATGAAATTTCTTGAGTTAAATAAAAAAACGTCATGCGACTAAGCATTTTATTGATAAACCTGTTGATCCCAAGGATGTTCGTACAGCTATTGAAATCGCAACCTTGGCAACAAGTGCCCACAACAGTCAGCCTTGGAAGTTTGTTGTGGTTCGTGAGAAAAATGCTGAGCTAGCAAAATTGGCTTACGGTGCAAACTATGAGCAAGTAGCATCTGCACCTGTGACCATTGCCTTGTTTACAGATACTGACCTAGCTAAACGTGCTCGCAAGATTGCCCGTACTGGTGGTGCCAAAAATTTCTCAGAAGAACAGCTTCAGTACTTTATGAAAAATCTTCCAGCTGAGTATGCACGTTACAATGAACAACAAATCAGTGACTACCTTGCCCTCAATGCAGGTCTCGTTGCTATGAACCTTGTCTTGGCACTGACAGACCAAGGAATTGGTTCAAATATTATTCTTGGTTTTGACAAATCAAAAGTTAATGAAGTTTTAGACATTGATGCACGTTTTCGCCCAGAACTTTTGATTACAGTAGGTTACACAGACAAAAAATTAGAACCAAGCTATCGCTTGCCAGTTGATGAAATTATCGAAAAAAGATAGGAAGAAAAAATGACAACAATTGATTTTACAGCAGAAGTAGAAAAACGCAAAGAAGCTCTCTTGGCTGACTTGTTTTAGCCTTTTTGGAAATCAACTCAGAACGTGATGACAGCAAGGCAGATGCGCAGCATCCATTTGGACCTGGTCCAGTAAAAGCCTTGGAGAAATTCCTTGAAATTGCAGACCGTGACGGATACCCAACCAAAAATGTTGATAACTATGCAGGACATTTCGAGTTTGGTGAAGGAGAAGAAGTCCTTGGAATCTTTGCCCACATGGACGTAGTGCCAGCAGGTAGTGGATGGGATACTGATCCTTACACTCCAACTATCAAAGATGGTCGTCTCTATGCGCGTGGTGCTTCTGACGATAAGGGACCAACAACAGCATGTTACTATGGTTTGAAAATCATCAAAGAATTGGGACTTCCAACTTCTAAGAAAGTTCGTTTCATTGTGGGAACTGACGAAGAATCAGGTTGGGCAGATATGGACTACTACTTTGAGCATGTAGGACTTGAAAAACCAGACTTTGGCTTCTCTCCAGATGCTGAATTCCCTATCATCAATGGTGAAAAGGGAAATATTACAGAATACCTCCACTTTGCTGGTGAAAATACTGGTGCAGCTCGTCTTCATAGATTTACAGGTGGTTTGCGTGAAAATATGGTGCCAGAATCAGCAACTGCAGTTGTTTCGGGAGACTTGGCTGATTTGCAAGCGAAATTAGATGCCTTTGTTGCAGAGCACAAGCTTAGAGGAGAAATTCAAGAAGAGAACGGCAAGTACAAGGTTACGATTATCGGTAAATCAGCCCATGGTGCTATGCCTGCTTCAGGTGTCAATGGTGCGACTTACCTCGCCCTCTTCCTCAGCCAATTTGCCTTTGAAGGGCCTGCAAAAGACTACCTCGATATTGCTGGTAAGATTCTTTTGAATGACCACGAAGGCAAGAACTTGAAGGTTGCTCATGTGGATGAAAGATGGGTGCTCTTTCTATGAATGCGGGTGTCTTCCGCTTTGACGAAGCAAGTGCTGACAATACTATTGCCCTCAACTTCCGTTATCCAAAAGGAACAAGCCCAGAGCAAATCAAGACAGTTCTTGAAACCTTGCCAGTTGCTTCAGTTAGTCTTTCTGAACACGGTCACACGCCTCACTATGTGCCAATGGAAGATCCACTTGTGCAAACCTTGTTGAATGTCTATGAAAAACAAACAGGACTTCAAGGTCACGAACAAGTCATCGGTGGTGGGACATTTGGTCGTCTCTTAGAGCGTGGTGTAGCCTACGGTGCTATGTTCCCAGATTCTATCGATACTATGCACCAGGCCAACGAATTTATCGCCTTGGATGATCTTTTCCGAGCAGCAGCTATCTACGCTGAAGCTATCTATGAATTGATCAAATAATGATATAGGAGTCTGAGATTTTATGCTTGGACTTCTTTTTGGAGGGAAACAGATGTCTCAAATCGAAAAAATCAAGCAAGCCATTATGGCGGATCCACAGAATGCTAGCTATACTGAGCAAGGAATCCAGCCTCTTTTTGCAGCACCAAAGACTGCTCGTATCAATATCATTGGCCAGGCGCCTGGACTCAAAACTCAAGAAGCAGGACTTTACTGGAAGGATAAAAGTGGTGATCGCTTGCGAGAATGGTTGGGTGTGGATGAAGATACGTTTTATAACTCAGGTTACTTTGCAGTCATGCCCATGGATTTCTATTTTCCAGGACACGGGAAATCTGGTGACCTACCACCACGCCCAGGTTTTGCAGAAAAATGGCATCCAGAACTCTTGAAGGAATTGCCAGATATTCAATTAACACTCTTGATTGGCCAGTATGCGCAGGCTTACTATCTACATGAGAAAGTTAGTGGCAAGGTGACAGACCGTGTGCATCGATTTAAAGATTATTTGCCTGATTATTTCCCTCTTGTACACCCATCACCACGCAACCAAATCTGGATGAAAAAAAGAATCCTTGGTTTGAAGCAGATGTTTTGCCTGACTTGAAAGAAAGAATTCAAAAAATTCTCGGAGAAGAAAAATGAAAGAAATTACTTTTAATGATTTTTACCAACTATACCAGAAAGAGTCGCTTTCTGTATTAGATGTAGAGAAGTAGAGGAATTTGAGACTCTTCATTTAGAAGGCGCTCGTAATTTACCTCTCAGCCAATTAGCTGATACTTATAAACAACTAGATAAGGATAATCTTTACTACGTGATTTGTAAATCAGGAATGCGTTCAGCACGCGCTTGTCAATTTTTAGCTGAACAAGGATATGAGGTTATCAATGTCCAGGTGGCATGGATGCCTTAGAATAAGAAAAAAACTCCTTTAAGACCGAAAATAATAAAGGTTTTTAAAGGGAGTTTATTACTCTAAAAAAATCAGAAAATTGAAAACATTTTAAAATTATTTCGAGATAGCCTTTTCATGCCTTTAAACATGTTATACTAAGAAAGTATTTTAATGTTATAAGGAGAGTTTATGGCTAAAAAAGGTGCTTTAACAGGATTACTTCTGTTTGGAATATTTTTTGGAGCAGGTAACTTGATTTTCCCTCCAACTCTAGGCGCACAGTCTGGAGAAACTTCCTTCCCGCCATTGCAGGATTTGTATTTTCAGGTGTTGGGATTGCCGTCCTAACTTTGATTATTGGAACCCTTAATCCTAAGGGCTATATCTATGAAATTTCTAAGAAAATTTCTCCATGGTTTGCAACGATTTATCTTGCAGCTTTGTACTTGTCGATTGGTCCATTCTTTGCCATTCCACGTACAGCAACAACATCGTTTGAGGTCGGTATTAGTCCCCTTCTAGCTGAAGCAGATAAGGGGTTAGGTTTGATTGTCTTCACCATTCTTTATTTTGTTGCAGCCTATTTAATCGCCCTTAATCCTTCAAAGATTTTGGATCGTATAGGACGAATCTTGACCCCAGTATTTGCCATCTTAATCGTGGTTCTAGTTATTCTTGGAGCCTTTAAATATGGTGGAAATGCACCGCAAGCAGCTACAGCAGCTTATCAAGCTTCAGCATTTGGAGCAGGATTCCTTGAAGGATATAATACTCTAGATGCTCTCGCATCTGTTGCCTTTAGTGTAATCGCGGTTGAAACCTTGAAACAACTTGGATTTTCGAGTAAAAAAGAGTACATCTCGACCATTTGGGTAGTCGGAATTGTCGTAGCGCTTGGCTTTAGTGCTCTATACATTGGCCTAGGTTTCCTTGGAAATCACTTCCCGATGACAGAAGAAGCGATGAAGGGTGGAACTCCAGGGTTTATATCTTGTCACAAGCGACCCAAGAAATCTTTTGGTTCAACAGCTCAATTATTCCTAGCAGCCATGGTAACAGTAACTTGCTTCACAACGACTGTAGGGTTGATTGTTTCAACTGCTGAATTCTTTAACGGACGTTTCCCACAACTCAGCTATAAGGTTTATGCGACTGTCTTTACCTTGATTGGTTTTGCAATTGCCAACCTTGGTCTTGATGCAATCATCAAATATTCTATCCCTGTCCTAGTTATCTTGTATCCAATCACCATTGCCATTGTTATGATTGTGATTGTGAACAAGTTTGTACCACTTTCAAAACCAGGTATGCAGTTGACGATGGGTCTTGTTACAGCTATTGCCGTAGCTAGTGTCTTGGGAAGTTCATTTGAAGTGACCTTCCTTGCCAATATTGTGAATGCTCTACCATTTGCTAAGGCTTCATTGCCATGGTTAGTACCAGCGATTATCGGTATTTTACTTTCTCTTGTTCTTCCAAATAAGCAAAAGAGTGAAGCTTTTGAGATGGAATAAAAAAATCTTGGCTTATGCCAAGGTTTTTTTATTACTCTTAGTTCGTTTTTTCAGTATATCCAAGGTCCTCAAGCATCTTTTTAGTTTTTGAAAAACTCACACGTTTTCCAGCTCCTGAATATTCATTTGGCATTGCTTTTTTCATCTCATCAAGATTAACTACAGTCATGTCAATGACCATGGTATGGATGACTTTTCCATCTTTGAATTCGATATTTTGTGTAACACCCTTAATTCCTTCGTATCCTTTATAAGTTTTCACGATAAGTTCTTTAATCTCATCAGCGCTCTTATTGAGTATTTCAGGTTCAAAAACATTATAAACTTCTTGCTTCATAACGTCATCACCCTCAACAGTATATGTCAAGGTAGAATGTCTTCCTGGATTACTGTCATGAACAAAGGCTACAGTTTTTTTGATTCAGCTTTCTTTTCTGTAGTTTCAGTTTCAGTTGTTTCAGCTTCAGTCGTTTTTACTTCACTTGTCTCTGCTTTTGAAGAGTTAGAAGTTGTTGATGATTGTTTAGAACATCCCAATAAGAATGCCAAAGGCAAGGCTAAGCAAAGTATCATTTTAAAATATTTGTTCATATTTCTTCCTTTCATCATAAGAACTGTTTTTTCATTATATCATAAAATACTTTTTGTTATCAAAGTATGTCAGTTTTTTCCTTTTTACACATACTAAAATGGGAAAAGTGATATAATATTAGGAAGAGGTGAAGAAATGAATCAAACTGTAGAATATATCAAAGAACTAACTGCTATCGCATCACCAACTGGTTTCACACGTGAGATTACGAATTATTTAGTTGAGACTCTTGAAAATCTAGGTTATCAACCTATCCGTACTGCCAAAGGTGGTGTCAACGTTACTGTCAAAGGTAAAAATGAGGAGCAACAGCGTTATGTGACCGCCCATGTGGATACCTTGGGAGCTATCGTTCGCGCTGTTAAACCAGATGGACGTCTTAAAATGGACCGTATTGGTGGCTACCCTTGGAATATGATTGAAGGCGAAAACTGTACAGTTCATGTGGCTAGTACAGGTAAGACTATTTCAGGTACCATTTTGATCCACCAGACTTCTTGTCATGTATACAAGGATGCTGGAACTGCTGAACGTACGCAGGACAATATGGAAGTTCGATTGGATGAAAAAGTGACCAATGAAACAGAAACACGCGCACTTGGTATTGAGGTTGGTGACTTTATCAGCTTTGACCCACGAACTGTCGTAACTGAGACAGGCTTTATCAAATCGCGTCACTTGGATGATAAGGTCAGTGCAGCAATCCTTCTAAATCTCCTTAAAGTCTACAAAGAAGAAGGGATTGAACTTCTTGTCACTACGCATTTTGCCTTCTCGGTCTTTGAAGAAGTGGGGCATGGTGCTAACTCAAGTATCCCAAGTCAAGTTGTCGAATATCTAGCAGTAGATATGGGAGCAATGGGAGATGACCAGCAGACGGATGAGTATACAGTATCTATCTGTGTCAAAGATGCTTCAGGTCCTTATCACTTTGAATTCCGTCAACATCTGGTTGCCTTGGCAAAAGAGCAGGATATTCCATTTAAATTAGATATTTATCCATTTTACGGTTCGGATGCTTCTGCAGCTATGTCAGCTGGAGCAGAAGTCAAACACGCCCTTCTCGGAGCGGGTATCGAGTCTAGTCACTCTTACGAGCGAACTCATATCGATTCTGTTCTTGCTACTGAGCGTATGGTGGACGCTTACCTCAAGAGTGGATTGGTAGACTAAGATGTGCTTGATTTGCCAACGAATTGAATTGATTAAGGTAGGGGAAAATCCCTACTTTGTAAAGAACTGGAAACAGGCTATGTTGTCATCGGAGACCACCAGTATTTTGAAGGCTACACTCTATTCTTAGCCAAGGAACATGTTACAGAATTACATCATCTACATCCAACTGTCAAACTTCGCTTTTTAGAGGAAATGAGCTTGGTCCAAGAAACTGTCTCTAAAGCTTTTTCTGCTCAAAAGATGAATGTAGAGTTGTTGGGAAACGGTGATGCACATGCCCACTGGCATATTTTTCCGAGACGAGAGGGTGATATGAAGGGACACGGTCTTAATGGTCGTGGTCCAGTTTGGTGGGTTCCTTGGAAAGAAATGGTCGCTGAAGAATATCAGGTTAAGGGAAGCAAATTAGAAAGTTTGGTTGAAACCTTATCTGAAACTTTGGACCAAATGATAGAAATGAAAGGATAAACAATGAAAAAAAGATACCTTGTATTATCAGGATTGCTAGCCTTGACATTGGCAGCTTGTTCGCAAGAAAAGCCAGCAACTTCAGAAACGCAGATTTCAACTGAAGAAAAAACCGTCCAAGAAGGAACTGTCGGTAGTAAATCTCAGGAAGCAAGCCAGAAAAAGGCAGAAGTAGTTAATAAGGGAGATTACTATAGCGTTCAAGGGAAGTACGATGAGATTGTTATTGCTAATAAGCATTATCCCTTGTCTAAGGACTATAATCCTGGAGAAAACCCTACAGCAAAGGCGGAGTTGTTGAAGCTTATTGCTGCTATGCAGGAAGCAGGTTTCCCAATCAGTGACCACTATAGTGGTTTCAGAAAGTTATGAAACTCAAACTCAAGTTTATCAGGACTATGTCAACAAAGACGGGAAGGCAGAGGCTGACCGCTATTCTGCTCGGCCTGGATATAGTGAACACCAAACTGGACTAGCATTTGACCTTATCGGTACAGATGGAGATTTAGTGACAGAAGAAAAAGCTGCCCAATGGCTTTTAGATCATGCTGCTGACTATGGTTTTGTCGTTCGCTATCTCAAAGGTAAGGAAAAAGAAACAGGCTATATGGCTGAAGAATGGCACCTTCGCTACGTCGGAAAAGAAGCCAAGGAAATCGCTGCAAGTGGTCTCAGCTTGGAAGAGTATTACGGTTTTGAAGGTGGGGACTATGTTGATTAGTCGCAAAATATCTTGCAAGAATGCTTGAAATTTGATAAAATGAATAATAATTAAATAGGAATCTGCAAGACTAGTATCTCAGGGGAAGTATATCAGGGAGGAGAGCCGTGACTGAAAGCTCTCTATATGAAAGCTGGGTGAATTCACTTGCCTATGGATTCAGAAATAAAGGTCTGACTTGTCAGATAAAAACGGATGGTACCGCGTGTCAACGCTCCGAGTGTGGAGTTTTTGGCATGTGGTTTTCTTTTTATCTACGAGCGACTGATGGAGGAATTATGTCAACTATTGAAGAACAATTAAAAGCGCTTCGTGAAGAAACGCTAGCTAGCTTGAAGCAGATTTCTGCTGAAAATGAAAAAGAGCTGCAAGAATTGCGCGTCTCTGTCCTTGGTAAAAAAGGTTCTCTTACTGAAATCCTGAAAGGGATGAAAGATGTTTCTGCAGAAATGCGTCCAATTATCGGGAAACACGTCAATGAAGCGCGTGATGTTTTGACAGCTGCATTTGAAGAATCAGCTAAGCTCTTGGAAGAAAAGAAAGTTGAAGCTCAACTAGCAAGTGAGAGCATTGATGTTACGCTTCCAGGTCGTCCAGTTGCGACTGGTCACCGTCACATCCTCACACAAACTAGTGAGGAAATTGAAGACATCTTCATCGGGATGGGTTACCAAGTAGTGGATGGTTTTGAAGTGGAGCAAGACTACTACAACTTTGAACGTATGAACCTTCCAAAGGATCACCCAGCTCGTGATATGCAGGACACTTTCTATATCACAGAAGAAATCTTGCTTCGTACTCACACGTCTCCAGTTCAGGCTCGTGCTATGGATGCCCATGATTTCAAAAGGTCCTTTGAAGATGATCTCACCAGGACGTGTATTCCGTCGTGATACGGATGATGCAACCCACAGTCACCAGTTCCACCAGATCGAAGGTTTGGTTGTTGGGAAAAACATCTCTATGGCTGACCTTCAAGGAACCCTCCAGTTGATTGTACAAAAAATGTTTGGTAAAGAGCGTCAAATCCGTTTGCGTCCATCATACTTCCCGTTCACAGAGCCTTCTGTTGAGGTGGATGTTTCATGCTTTAAGTGTGGGGGAGACGGCTGTAACGTATGTAAGAAAACTGGTTGGATCGAGATTATGGGTGCCGGTATGGTTCACCCACGTGTCCTTGAGATGAGTGGTATCGATGCAACTGTATACTCTGGCTTTGCCTTTGGTCTTGGTCAAGAGCGTGTCGCTATGCTTCGTTACGGAATCAACGATATCCGTGGATTCTACCAAGGCGATGTCCGATTCTCAGAACAGTTTAAATAAGAAGAAAACCTGAAATACAGTCCTATACAGTTCTAGTCATTTCCTCTCGCTGAAAAATGATAAGAGCTGACTCGAAGAAAAAGAAAGGAATTGAAAAGGTCTCGCTGATCGGGATCTTATGCTCAGAATTATGTTAGTATCATATAAATGGTTAAAAGAATTGGTGGACATTGATGTACCATCACAAGAGTTGGCTGAAAAAATGTCAACCACAGGGATCGAAGTAGAAGGTGTGGAATCACCTGCTGCTGGTCTCTCAAAAATTGTCGTCGGAGAAGTCTTGTCTTGCGAAGATGTGCCAGAAACACACTTGCATGTCTGCCAAGTCAATGTGGGTGAAGAAGAAGCCCGTCAAATCGTCTGTGGAGCACCAAATGTGCGTGCAGGCATCAAGGTCATGGTAGCTCTTCCAGGTGCTCGCATCGCGGACAACTACAAGATCAAAAAAGGGAAAATCCGTGGTTTGGAATCTCTCGGAATGATCTGTTCCCTTGGTGAGTTGGGCATTTCTGACTCTGTTGTACCGAAGGAATTTGCAGACGGGATCCAAATCTTGCCAGAAGAAGCTGTTCCAGGTGAGGAAGTTTTCTCCTATCTAGACTTGGATGATGAAATTATCGAACTTTCCATCACTCCTAACCGTGCAGACGCTCTTTCTATGCGTGGGGTGGCGCACGAAGTAGCAGCTATCTATGACAAGGCAGTCAACTTTAAAGAATTTACCTTAACAGAAACAGACCAAGCCGCATCGGATGCTCTTTCTGTCAGCATTGATACAGACAAGGCGCCTTACTATGCCGCTCGTATCTTGGATAATGTGACTATCGCACCAAGTCCACAATGGTTGCAAAACCTCCTCATGAACGAAGGCATCCGTCCGATTAATAATGTCGTCGACGTGACCAACTATATCTTGCTTTACTTTGGTCAGCCTATGCATGCCTTTGACTTGGATACCTTTGAAGGGACTGATATCCGTGTGCGTGAAGCGCGTGCTGGTGAGAAATTAGTGACCTTGGATGGGGAAGAACGTGAGTTGGTAGCAACTGATCTGGTCATCACTGTTGCTGACACACCAGTAGCCCTTGCAGGTGTCATGGGTGGACAAGCTACAGAAATCTCTGAAAAGTCTAGTCGTGTCGTCCTTGAAGCTGCTGTCTTCAATGGTAAATCAATCCGTAAGACTAGTGGTCGCCTCAACCTTCGTTCAGAATCTTCTTCTCGCTTTGAAAAAGGCATCAACGTGGCAACCGTTAATGAAGCCCTTGATGCGGCAGCAAGCATGATTACAGAGCTTGCTGGTGCGACCGTGCGTAAGGGCATCGTTTCAGCAGGCCAGTTGGATACATCTGATGTAGAAGTTTCTTCTACTCTTGCAGACGTTAACCGTGTCCTTGGTACTGAGCTTTCCTACGCGGATGTAGAGGATGTTTTCCGTCGTCTTGGATTTGGCCTTTCTGGAAGTGCAGAAGCCTTCACAGTTAGTGTTCCACGTCGCCGTTGGGACATCACTATCGAAGCGGACCTCTTTGAAGAAATTGCTCGGATTTATGGTTATGACAAATTACCAGCAACCCTTCCAAAAGATGACGGGACAGCAGGTGAATTAACAGCTACACAAAAATTGCGCCGTAAAGTTCGCACCATTGCAGAAGGAGCAGGACTGACTGAAATCATCACCTATGCTCTGACAACTCCTGAAAAAGCAGTGGAGTTTACGACTGCACCAAGCAACTTAACGGAGCTCATGTGGCCAATGACTGTGGATCGTTCGGTCCTCCGTCAAAATATGGTTTCAGGTATTTTGGATACGGTTGCCTACAACGTAGCGCGTAAGAACAAAGAATTGGCTCTTTATGAGATCGGAAAAGTTTTCGAACAAACTGGTAATCCAAAGGAAGAATTGCCAAACGAAATCAACAGTTTTGCCTTTGCCTTGACAGGTTTAGTCGCTGAAAAAGACTTCCAAACAGCAGCCGTTCCAGTTGACTTCTTCTATGCCAAGGGAATTTTGGAAGCCCTCTTTGCTCGCTTGGGTCTTGAAGTTACTTATACAGCAACATCTGAAATCGCTAGCCTTCACCCAGGACGTACAGCCTTGATTTCACTCGGTGACCAAGTCCTTGGCTTCCTCGGTCAAGTACATCCTGTTACAGCTAAAGCTTACGATATTCCAGAAACTTATGTAGCTGAGCTTAACCTTTCAGCTATTGAGGCAGCCCTTCAACCAGCAGCAGCCTTTGTGGAAATTACTAAATTCCCAGCAGTCAGCCGTGATATCGCCCTTCTCCTCAAGGCAGAAGTGACTCACCAAGAGGTGGTTGATGCCATTCAAGCTGCTGGCGTGAAACGTTTGACAGATATCAAACTATTTGATGTCTTCTCAGGTGAAAAACTGGGTATCGGAATGAAATCTATGGCTTATAGCTTGACCTTCCAAAAATCCAGAAGATAGCTTGACAGACGAAGAAGTCGCACACTATATGGAAAAAATCCAAGCATCACTCGAAGAAAAAGTGCATGCAGAAGTGCGTTAGGAATCTTTATAAAAAGTCGAGATTTTTTTCGCTCGACTTTTTTTGATTATTCAGCATTTCTTATTTATGTAAGCGCTTTACTTGTATCAGGGATTAAGTTATAATAAATACAAAAAGAGTGAAATATATAACCCGATATAAAGGAGGATTAGAATGACCAAAAATGAAAAAAACACTCTCGGCCCTATTTGCTGTACTTGCTCTTATTTGCCTATTTGGTTGTCAGCAGTCTCAAGCGAAGAAAGAAACACCAAAGGAATTGAGTCAGGAAGAAATTATCGACAAGGGACTCCAAGCATTTGAACACCTCAAAGATAGCGAAATAAAGATAGAGGTAAGTAGTAAAAGGGAATACAAAGAAAGGAGTTGATGTTAAGGATAAACATTTCAACCGGGATGTTACTTTTTGAAGGCACATTTGAATTAAAAACCTCTTCGAGTCCGTGGAGTTCTTACTGGATACAAATTTCCAGAGGAACGATATTATACCACGGGTATTGAGTACGTAAAAAATTCAAAAGGTGAGTGGGAAAATCGCGCAACTACCCATAGGATTAATGAAAAACCTGTGGGAGTTAAACCAGAGGCTATTCGCTATTTTCAAACACAAAAAGATAAATTCAAAGTTAGTGACCAAGATGACAACTATGTCTTAACATTCGAAACAACTGATGTGAAAAATATTCTTGAACCTAATCAAAATATGTTACTTGGTGCCGTCAATTTTTGTAGCATTTCGATATAGTAAGAATGGCCAAGGTAGTTACCAAGTGAATCTTCTGGTCTCTAAGGATAACTTTACGCCCATGGCTGTTACTTATGTTTGTAAATTTGATAATGAGCGAGCCACTGAAAATTTAACAAGTAAGGTCACATTTTCAAAGCAAAATAGTGGCCTTCGAGTAGAAGTTCCTGATGAATTTGTTGAGTCAGGCGAGCAGTAAACAAAGGGAGAGAAAACAATGAAATGTAAAGGAAAAATCTACCTTGGTCTTTTGAGTCTTCTTGCTTGTCTGCTACTTTCAGCCTGCCAGCCAGAAGGACCCAAGGAATCAGCCCAGTCTGTAGCTATTAAGTCCTTTGTAGGGGCTTTACGTGATGCAAAAAGTATGGAGTATGTCAGCAAGATCTATCGCAAGAATCTGACATCCTTGGGTGAAGCTAGAAGATATATTGGGGAGACCCTCATCCGCGATGGGAAAATTCAATTTGAACCCCTTAAATATAGTGAATATCAGGAAAATAGTGCACGGACTGAGATAGAGGATAGAGAGGAAATTGATAAAGTCCTTAATACAGTTGGTCCAGCTGATTTTATGTACCTTCCATTAAAAGTCTACTCCCCAGAGGAAGGAGTTCAATACAGGAGTTCGTACACACCTTACAGAGAAGGTAAAGAACCGGAGCGAGTATGGAAAAAAGCTAAGCAAGAGTCAGATGAAAAAAATAAGGAAAAATAAGGAAAGAGATAAGATGGCCCCAGAAGTGGGGCGTCATGAGCTTATTTTTAAAACTATATGAGAAGTATGCGGAAGAATTTAGCAGAACCGAGGATGGCAATTATGTCTATTTGGATTATCAAGGAGACATTACAGAAGATAAAAGACCAGGCAGGGAGAAATGCAATCGACTCTTTTTAAACAGCAGTATTTTTTTACAAAAATATAAAGATGAGATTACAGGGGTAAAATTTGGAAATCCATCTTGTCTTGAGAAAGGAAACTTCTGAGAAAAAGAAATCCTAGTTCCTAATGAGGCAAGGATTGAACTGAAGACCCAAGTAGAATTAAAAGATGGCTTGAAAACAAGTAATGAAGACTATTTTTGAATTTATCTACCGGGATATCAATAAGGTAGACGAAATCAAGGCCCCTAGTGATTTAGACATCAGTAAAATTAAAGACCAATAAAAAGAAGATTTTTCTAACAAGAAAAAGGTTAAAAGTAGAAATAGATGAAAGTATCCATCCTTAAGGATGGATTTTTTTCTTATTCTGGTCAGTAGTTAATGTTAGATCGATGATAAAATTGATTGCGAGACTCACAGTTCGAAATTCATTTTTTTGAGACAAAAATTTTTTTAGTAAAATCCTAACAATAAAAATGTACATAAATCCTTGTAATGACTAAAAAAAGGAGTATAATGAGGGTAAGATTAGTAGGAGGTGGATTATGTTAGAAGTCCGCAATCTTGAAAAAAGTTTTGGTCCCAAACAAGTCTTGTTTGGAGTTGACTTTCAAGCTCAGCCTGGAAGAATTTTAGGTCTAGTTGGAAAAAATGGAGCTGGGAAAACAACCATTTTCCACAGTATTTTGAAATTTTTAGATTATCAAGGAGAAATTCAGTTTGATGGCCAGGAAATTTGTCAGGAAACCTATGCTCGGATTGGCTATCTACCCGAAGAACGTAGTCTCATGCCTAAGTTGACAGTTCTAGAGCAGGTTCGTTACCTAGCGATGTTAAAAGGCATGGATGCCAAAGAAGTCAAAGAAAAACTCCCTCAATGGATGGAGAAGCTGGAAGTCAAGGGAAAATTGACAGACAAGATTAAGAGTCTCTCAAAAGGAAATCAGCAGAAGATTCAGCTGATTATTACTTTAATGCATGAACCAGATCTGATCATTCTAGATGAACCTTTTAGTGGCCTGGATCCAGTCAATACTGAATTGCTCAAGCAGGTTATCCTCAAAGAAAAAGAACGTGGTGCAACCATTATCTTTTCAGACCACGTCATGACCAATGTCGAAGAGCTTTGTGATGATATTCTTATGATTCGTGATGGGCGTGTCGTCTTGCATGGACCAGTCCAAGATGTCCGTAATCAATACGGCAAAACTCGTCTCTTTGTTGCAAGTGAAAAGAGTCAGGAAGAGTTGGAAAAACTCCCACATGTCACACATGCTAGCTTGACCAAGCAGGGGATTTGGAAGCTCATCCTAGATGATGAAAATGCTGGACAGGAGCTCTTTGCTATCTTGACTCAAGGACACTATATCGCGACCTTTGACCAGCAAGCTCCGACAATAGATGAAATCTTTAAACTAGAATCAGGGGTGGAAGTATGAGAAATATGTTGGTTGTAATCAAAGAAACCTATTTACGTCATGTCAAATCCTGGAGTTTTTTCTTTATGGTAATCTCGCCATTTCTCTTTATCGGCTTATCTGGAGGAATTGGGTATCTCCAAGGTTCTTCTCTAGCTCAAAATAATAAGGTAGCAGTGGTTAGTTCGGTACCTGCTGTTACAGAAGGGCTCAAATCGACCAATGGCATTAACTTTGACTATAAGGATGAAGCCAGTGCCCAAGAAGCCATCAAGGATGAGAAAATAAAAGGTTATCTGACCATTGATCAAGAAGATGGTGTCCTCAAGGCAGTCTATCATGGTGAAACTTCCCTTGAAAGTGGCATAAAGTTAGCTGTGACCACTAAGTTAAATGAACTCCAATACCAACTAAACCGTTCTGAGGCGAATTTATCTCAGGAACAGGAACAATACTTGGCCCAAACGATTCAATTTACAGAGCAGATTGATGAAGCTAAGGAAAATAAGAAAATGGTCCAAACCTTTGCGGCTGCAGGACTAGGCTTCTTCCTCTATATGATTTTGATTACTTATGCTAGTGTCACCGCTCAAGAAGTAGCCAGTGAAAAAGGAACTAAAATCATGGAGGTGGTCTTCTCAAGTATTCGAGCTAGCCATTACTTTTATGCACGTATGATTGCTTTACTTCTTGTCATTTTGACCCATATTGGCATTTACGTCATTGGAGGATTTGGAGCTCTCTTATTCTTTAAAGATATGCCTTTCTTGGCTAATTCAGGTATTCTAAACCATTTGGGAGAAGCCTTTTCGGTCAATACCTTGTTGTTTGTCTTGGTCAGTCTCTTTATGTATGTGGTCTTGGCAGCCTTCTTAGGTTCTATGGTTTCTAGACCCGAAGACTCTGGTAAGGCCTTGTCCCCTTTGATGCTCTTGATTATGGTAGGTTTCATAGGGGTAACTGCCCTAGGAACTTCTGGGATAATTTGGTTTTGAAGATTGGCTCATATATCCCATTCATCTCTACCTTCTTTATGCCTTTTAGAGCTATTAATGGCTATGCGGGTAGTTTAGAAGCTTGGATTTCGCTTGCTATAACAGTTATTTTTTGCAGTAACTGCAACAGCCTTTATCGGACGCATGTATGCTAGCTTAGTCCTTCAAACGGATGATTTAGGTATCTGGAAAACCTTTAAACGAGCTTTGAGCTATAAATAAAATAGCTGACCTGTGAGCCTATCTCCCAGGTCTTTTATACTCTTCGAAAATCTCTTCAAACCACGTCAGCTTCCATCTGCAACCTCAAAACAGTGTTTTGAGCAGCCTGTGGCTAGCTTCCTAGTTTGCTCTTTGATTTTCAATGTGTATTAAATTAGCTGAAATATTTCACATTTATTGCTCCTAAACCTTTGACTAATAAAGAAAATTATCGTACAATAAAGAGTACGTGATAAAATGAGACCAGAGTTTATTTGCTCTGGCGTTAGTAGTAAAAAAAGAGGAGAAACGCTTTGGAATTAGAAGTATTTGCTGGACAAGAAAAAAGTGAACTATCTATGATTGAGGTGGCTCGTGCCATCTTGGAACAACGTGGTCGCGATCACGAAATGCATTTTAGCGATTTAGTCAACGAAATCCAAAACTATCTTGGCACCTCTAATAGCGATATTCGTGAAGCACTACCTTTGTTCTATACAGAATTGAACTTTGATGGTAGCTTCATCTCTCTTGGAGATAACAAATGGGGCCTTCGTTCATGGTATGGAGTAGATGAAATTGACGAAGAAATCATTGCACTTGAGGAAAGTGACGATGAAGAAGTAGCACCTAAGGCTAAGAAAAAACGTGTCAATGCCTTTATGGATGGAGATGCTGATGCCATTGATTATGGTGCAGATGATCCAGAGGATGAGGACGCCTACGAAGAAGATCCAGCTCTTTCTTACGATGATGAAATCCAGACGATGAGAAGAACGAAGTAGAAGCATACGATGCTGAAATCAATGAAATTGCACCAGATGACCTTGGAGAAGATGTTGATCTTAACGAAGAAGATGACGAAGATTCTGAGGAAGAGGAAGAATAATACCAAACAACAAGGAAATCTCCTTGTTGTTTTCTTTTCTGCAGTAGAGCTATAAATCTAGCAAAGAGTGACATTTGACAAATGTGCCAAATTGAGGTAAGATATTGTTCGGGCACCTCTTTTAGAGGTCGGAGCTCCCTAGTAATTAGGGAGCTATTTTTGTTTTTCTGGGAACTTTTATCCTGGATTGTGGTTATTGATGAAGGTCTTGTTTCCTATCTCCCCTACTAGCGAACAGGACCTTGAGCATTTTAGAAAGAGGAATCTATGTCTACGAAATATATTTTTATAACTGGTGGTGTGGTGTCGTCTATTGGGAAAGGGATCGTTGCGGCGAGTCTAGGACGGCTCTTGAAAAACCGTGGTTTGAAAGTAACCATTCAAAAATTTGACCCTTATATCAATATTGACCCAGGGACCATGAGCCCTTATCAGCACGGGGAAGTTTTTGTAACAGATGATGGGGCTGAGACAGACTTGGACCTAGGTCACTATGAACGTTTTATCGATATCAACCTCAATAAATTCTCAAACGTGACAACTGGTAAAATCTACAGTGAAGTTCTTCGCAAGGAACGTCGTGGAGAATACCTTGGAGCAACTGTCCAAGTCATTCCTCATATTACAGATGCCTTGAAAGAAAAAATCAAACGTGCTGCCCTAACGACTGACTCTGATGTTATTATTACAGAGGTTGGGGGAACAGTCGGTGATATTGAATCCCTTCCATTCTTAGAGGCGCTTCGTCAAATGAAGTCTGATGTCGGCGCAGAAAATGTTATGTATATCCATACGACCTTGCTTCCTTACCTCAAGGCGGCTGGAGAAATGAAGACCAAGCCGACTCAACACTCTGTCAAAGAATTGCGTGGTTTGGGAATCCAGCCAAATATGTTGGTCATTCGTACTGAAAAGCCGGCTGGACAAGGGATTAAAAATAAACTGGCCCAGTTCTGTGATGTGGCACCAGAAGCAGTTATCGAGTCATTGGATGTGGATCATCTTTACCAAATTCCACTAAATCTGCAAGCTCAAGGCATGGATCAAATTGTCTGTGACCATTTGAAGATTGATGCACCGTCAGCAGATATGACAGAGTGGTCAGCTATGGTTGATAAGGTCATGAATCTCAAAAACAAGTCAAAAATTGCTCTTGTTGGTAAGTATGTCGAGTTGCAAGATGCCTACATTTCTGTCGTAGAGGCCTTGAAACACTCTGGTTATGCAAATGATGCAGAGGTGAAGATTGATTGGGTTAATGCTAATGACGTGACAGCTGACAATGTAGCAGAACTCCTAGCTGATGCTGATGGAATCATCGTTCCAGGTGGTTTTGGTCAACGTGGTACTGAGGGCAAGATTCAAGCGATTCGCTATGCGCGTGAAAATGATGTACCAATGCTTGGGGTTTGCTTGGGTATGCAATTGACCTGTATCGAGTTTGCCCGTCATGTTTTAGGACTTGAAGGAGCTAATTCAGCAGAGCTTGATCCTGATACAAAATATCCAATCATCGATATCATGCGTGATCAGATTGATGTTGAGGACATGGGGGGAACCCTTCGTTTGGGACTTTATCCATCTAAGCTAAAACGTGGTTCTAAGGCAGCAGCAGCTTATCATAACAAAGAGGTGGTCCAACGTCGTCACCGTCACCGTTATGAATTTAACAATGCCTTCCGTGAACAGTTTGAAGGAGCAGGTTTTGTCTTTTCAGGAGTGTCACCAGACAATCGCTTGGTCGAAATAGTTGAAATCCCAGAAAATAAATTCTTTGTGGCTTGTCAGTACCATCCAGAGCTTTCAAGTCGCCCAAACCGTCCAGAAGAACTCTACACTGCTTTTGTGACAGCTGCAGTTGAAAATCGTAAATAGTAGAATAAACCTTTGAGAGTCATCTCAGAGGTTTTTAATTTGTTTTCAGTATTATGAAAATCTGGAAAATCAGCTCTGAATTTGGTAAGATATGATTATGAATTTTGAAAAAATTGAACAAGCATATACTTATTTATTAGAAAATGTCCAAATCATTCAAAACGATTTGGCGACAAGCTTTTATGATGCCTTGATTGAACAAAATGGGATCTATCTCGATGGTCAAACCAATCTGGAGCAAGTCAAAAAAAATAACCAGGCCTTAAAACGCTTGGCGCTTCGAAAAGAGGAGTGGTTACGGACCTATCAATTTTTGCTAATGAAGGCAGCGCAAACAGAACCTCTTCAAGCCAACCACCAATTCACACCGGATGCGGTTGGTCACTTGATGATTTTTATCATAGAGCAACTTTTTCCTGCTGAAAATATGAGCCTATTAGAGTTGGGTTCTGGGATGGGAATTCTGGGAGCTAGCTTCTTAACGTCCATGAACAAAAAGGTAGATTATCTGGGGATAGAACTTGATGACCTCTTGATTGACTTGGCGGCAAGCATGGCGGAAGTAATGGATCTTCAAATGGGCTTTGTCCAAGGAGATGCAGTGCGTCCGCAAGTATTAAAAGAAAGTGATATCATTGTGAGCGACCTGCCTGTCGGTTACTATCCAGATGATCAGACAGCCTCACGTTATCAAGTAGCGGCTAAGAATGAACATACTTATGCTCATCATTTGTTAATGGAACAATCACTCAAGTATCTCAGAACAGGTGGTTATGCGATTTTTCTAGCTCCGACAGATTTATTAACGAGTCCTCAGAGTGAACTTTTTAAATCCTGGCTGACTGAACAGGCTCAACTAGTAGCAATCATCGCTTTACCAGAGGATCTCTTTGCACAGGGAGCTCGGTCTAAAACAATCTTTGTTCTCCAGAAGAAGACGGGAGAAGAGATTGAACCATTTGTTTATCCACTTACGAGTTTTCGTGCCCCTGAAATTTTGATGGAATTTAAGGAAAATTTTCAAAATTGGTGTCAAGAACATGAAATCTAATGTAAATTTTGATATAATAGTTGAAAACGCTTAAAAAGGGGAAAAATTATGTCTAAAACAATTGCAATTAATGCCGGTAGCTCAAGTTTGAAATGGCAACTGTATCAAATGCCAGAAGAACAGGTTCTTGCTAAAGGTTTAATTGAACGCATTGGTTTGAAGGATTCTATCTCAACAGTTAAATTCGATGGTCGTGCTGAAAAAGAAATCACTGATATTGAAAATCATACTGTTGCTGTTAAAATTTTGCTTGATGACTTAATCCGTTTTGATATTATCAAATCTTACGATGAAATCACAGGGGTTGGACACCGTGTTGTTGCTGGTGGTGAAGTCTTTACAGACTCTGTAGTGGTAGAAGGTGATGTTTTGGCTCAAATCGAAGAGTTAGGTCTACTTGCGCCATTGCATACTCCAGCTAACGTAGCCGGAATTCGCGCCTTCAAGGAACTGTTACCAAACGTAACTAGTGTTGCTGTTTTTGATACATCATTCCACTCAACTATGCCTGAGAAAGCTTACCGCTATCCACTACCAACTAAATATTACACAGAAAAACAAAGTTCGTAAATATGGTGCTCACGGAACTAGTCACCAATTTGTAGCACAAGAAGCAGCAAAAACTTTTGGGACGTCCGCTAGAAGAATTAAAAATTAATTACATGTCATATCGGTAATGGTGGTTCTATTACTGCGGTTAAGGGTGGAAAATCTGTTGATACATCTATGGGATTCACTCCACTTGCAGGTGTGATGATGGGTACACGTACTGGTGATATCGATCCAGCTATCATTCCTTACCTTATGGAACATACAAATGATTTTAACACACCAGAAGATATGATCAATGTATTGAACCGTGAGTCAGGTTTACAAGGTATTTTTGGTAAATCTAGCGATATGCGTGATGTAGAAGCTGGCGTTGAAGCTGGTGATCCTGATGCAACCTTGGCTCTTGAAATGTACGTTGACCGTATCCAAAAATATATTGGACAATACTTGGCAGTCCTAAACGGAGCGGATGCTATCATCTTTACGGCTGGTGTTGGTGAAAATGCAGCTGATGTACGTGAAAAAGTTATCACTGGTATTTCTTGGTTCGGTTGTGATGTAGATCCAGAGAAAAATGTTTTTGGTGTAACTGGAGACATCTCTACTGATGCTGCAAAAATTCGTGTCCTTGTCATCCCAACGGATGAAGAACTTGTTATTGCGCGTGATGTGGAACGTTTGAAAAAATAAAGGATAATAAAATCGACCTTCTCGATAGAGAGGTCGATTTTTATGTAGTTGACGAGTGTTTACCATTTTGTGAGTGAAACTTCACCACTGTTGAGCCAGATTTTTGCACCAGTTGCTAATTCTATCTGCAGTTGGCCCTGATCCGAAATGTCACACGCTTTTCCTGTGATTATTTCTTGATCTTTCTTGAAGGAAATTTCTTTGCCTAAAACGATGGAGCGCTTTTTATAGAGATAAAGTAGCTCATCGGCATCTGTTTCGTAGAAACATTTCCAAATTTCAGCAATCAGTTCATTGCGAGTGATGGGGCTGCTTTGAGAAAAGAGGCTTCCAGCTTTTCCTTGCAGATTTTTGGGAAAATCAGCGATAGAAAAGTTGATTCCAACACCAATAATAACATCTGTAACAAGTCCAGTTTCGATAGAAGTAATGGCTTCTGTTAGGATACCGGCTATTTTTTCTGATTTAGATACAGATCATTTACCCATTTAATGTCTAAATCAATCAAGCTCAAATTTTTAACAGCCTTATAAATAGCAGCTGCAGTCAAGAGTGTATAAGCTGGTAAATCTAGATAAGAAAGATTGGGTTTGAGGTGGAGAGACATATAGATTCCCCCCTTGTCTGGAGAGTAGTAGGGACGTTGAAATCGACCACGGCCCATCGTTTGGCTAGTTGAGAGGTAGAGTGTATCTCCTTTGGCACCAGCTTCCATAGCCTCCTTGGCATCACTCTGGGTTGATTTGGTAATAGGTTTAAATTGAACGGAGATGGGACTATTGGCTTCGATGTCTTGAGGTAAGATAAGGTCACCATGGAGAAGTTTGTAGCCACGGTTTTTGATGCTGTCAATTTCTAAACCTTCTTGTTGGAGGCGTTGGATAGCCTTCCAAACAGAGGTGCGAGAGAGGTTTAATATTTCAGCGATTTTCTCTCCGCTTAAATAATCTGTTTCATGAGCTAAGATTTTGTAAACTTCTTGGTAGGATTTCATGGTAGAGCCTTTCTTGGAAAAATTAATTTAATTGTACCATATTTTTTTATAAAAGATTGACTGCTTTTTTTATAAGAAGAATCCTAGTTCCCTATAGAGTTTTACTAAGTTTTAGTCAGGATAAGAAGGACAAAGTGGTTTTCAAATACTTCGAAAAATGGTAAAATGTTTTAATAGTTTATATATCTGGGCTCTAAGGCGCAGTGAGAAAGGATCTGTTGTGAAATCAATAGGTATCATTGAAAAAAATTGAAAAGGCTTCTCTAAGCGAGAACTAGTCTTGCTAGCTGTTATTCTAAGTATTTTCTTGCCTTTTTATGTTTTCATCATTATTTTTATCGCTTATTTAATAGGTCTTATATATACAGGTGAAATGAAGGGGATTCTAAAACGACTCTCTAACCATGCCATTCTACTGTTGTTTATTGGCTATAGCGGTGCCATCTCTCTTCTAGCACAAAATGTCATGGGGATGGTTGCTACTTTAGGAATGTTCCTCTTTGCGATTTTCTTTTACTATTACCAGGCGCATCTAACCCCTAAATTTTTTAGATTAGTATTACAAGGATTTTTATCGCTTAGTGTGCTAGCCTCTGTTTTTGCAGCTCTGGAGCATTTTCAAATCGTCAAGAAATTTGATTATACCTTCTTATCACCAAAGATGCAGGTTTGGCACCAGAACCGAGCAGAAGTAGCCTTCTTTAATCCTAATTATTATGGAATTATCTGTTGCTTCTGTATCATGATTGGTTTTTATCTGATAAGTACGACTAGATTAAGATGGTTGAAAATTTTTCTCAATGATTGCAATTTTTTTGCTAACTTATTTGGGCTCAACTTTACTCAAAATAGAACGGCCTTTCCAGCTATTATCTTTGGTGCGATTATTTATCTGTTCACAACCATTAAAAACTGGCGTGCATTCTGGCTAAGTATTGCAGTCTTTGGTATTGGTTTAGCCTTTCTCTTCTCCAGTGATTTAGGAGTGCGAATGGGAACCCTTGATTCATCTATGGAAGAACGAGTGTCTATCTGGAATGCAGGTATGTCCTTATTCAAACAAAAACCCTTTTCTGGGGAGAAGGTCCACTAACATACATGCATGCTTATCCTCGTATTTTTTTGCACCTTATCATGAACACGCCCACAGTATCTATATTGATACGATATTGAGTTACGGTGTAGTAGGGACTGTCTTGTTAGGAATCGCCTCTTCTGACCCAATCCGAAAATTAATTGATATGAGTCAAGTACCAAGTAAACGACCGATTCTTGGACTCTATCTTTCATTTTTAACAGTGGTTGCAGTGCATGGAATTTTTGATTTGGCCCTCTTCTGGATTCAATCATCTTTTATCTTCCTTCTAGTGATGTGTAGTTTACCACTCAAACATAGTATGATTGCAGAACTTGTTGATTAACAAAAAGATAGTAGAAATTTCTTTTCACTATCTTTTTCTTTTGTTGCAATTATTGAATAGCTTGAAGTAAATCTTCAGCTTGTTGTTTAAGAGAAGCAGCGACGCTATCTTCAAGTACTAATTGACCATCTGCCCATGCAGAATCATTAACACGGGCTGCAGTAAATTCACCTACGATTTGTGTACGGATAAATGGTAGAAGGTCTTTGTAAATCGCAAAGAGTTGATCGTGTCCAGCGTTAGCTACAGATGATACCGTAACAATCTTATCTTGAAGAGCAGATGATCCACGAGTGTCAGATAAGTCAATTGCGCGTGAAAGCCAATCTAGTAAGTTTTTTACAGTCCCCGGAATTGAGAAGTTGTAGACTGGAGAGAAAATCCAGATAGCATCAGCAGCTAGAACAGCTTCGCGAGCCGCTGCAACAGTTGGAAGTGTAGGAACTTCAAGGTCTTGGCTAAAGAGAGGAATGGCTGAGTAGTCAAGGTAACTTACCTCGGCTTTGCCAGCAAGTGACTTTTCAGCTTCTAGTGCCATTTGGTGGTTAAAAGATCCTTCACGAAGCGAACCGACGATAAATAATACTTTTTTAGACATAGGATGTCTCCCTTTTAATTTTAATCAGAATTGCTCTGTTGTTACAATATATGTTACAACATAGCGAAAATCATTTGCAAGAAATTTGCTCAAAATATAAAAAGTATTAAATTTGAAGCTATCAATCATGAGATTGTAGATAAAGAAAAAGCCTATAGCTCAATAGTTGGAGCTTATATTTGAATGTCTGAAAGTAGGTTAGAGTTCAATAATCTCCCCTTAATTCACTTGTAATTCAATAGGATAGATGGTAAAATAGACGAGTGAAAAAGAGACAGAAAAAGAAAAATTCCTATTATTTCAGTACATTATTGGTATAACTTTGTTAACTCTAGTCATCACTTTATCCTTTCTCTACTTGGTATGGCTCAGCATGAAGCCTTATCAAACTGTAAAGGTAGAAGGTGAAAGACTTGCTAAGCAGTATGCAAATCTAGAAACAGTTAGCCAGGTTGATATCTTCAATGGTTTAGAAAGCTATTATAGTGTTCTTGGTCAAGATAAGAACCAGAAACCTGTTGCTGTCTTAATAGAGAAAAGTAGTAACAATATTTACGTATATCAACTAGAAAATGGGACTTCTCAAGAAAAAGCAGAAGCAGTTGTCAGAGAAAAAGGAGTAACTGAGATCGACAAGATTACCTTCGGACGGTACGCTGAAAAGCCTGTCTGGGAAATCAAGTCTGGAGGAGACTATTATCTAGTAGATTTTGAATCTGGTAGCCTAATCGAAAAGGAGAAGCTATGAAACTATCCAAGCGTGTATTAGAAATGGAAGAAAGTGTCACTTTAGCTAGTGATGCAAGAGCAAAGAAGTTAAAGGCTGAAGGAAAAAGATGTTCTTTTTCTTAACTTTAGGTCAGCCCGATTTTCATACTCCTGAAAATATTCAAGATGCTGCTGTTGCGGCTATTCGAGATGGACGTGCTTCTTTCTATACGGTAGCTTCAGGTTTGCCTGAGTTAAAAGCAGCAGTCAATACCTATTTTGAACGTTATTATGGTTATTCTGTAGCAGCTAACGAAGTTACTTTTGCTACAGGTGCCAAGTTTTCTCTCTACACTTTCTTTATGGCTGTAGTTAATCCTGGAGATGAGGTCATCATTCCTACTCCTTACTGGGTCAGCTATGGAGATCAGGTTAAAATGGCTGGTGGTGTTCCAATCTTTGTCCAAGCCAAGGAAGATAATCACTTTAAAGTAACTGTAGAGCAATTAGAAGCAGCTCGCACTGGTAAGACCAAAGTTTTGGTTCTTAACTCACCATCTAATCCTACCGGTATGATCTATTCTCGTGAGGAACTCTTGGCCATCGGAAACTGGGCAGTTGAACACGATATTCTCATTCTGGCAGACGATATTTATGGTCGTTTGGTCTATAATGGGAATGAGTTCGTTCCAATCTCTAGTCTTTCAGAAGCTATTCGTAAACAAACCATTGTCATCAATGGAGTGTCTAAGGCCTACGCTATGACAGGATGGCGTGTTGGTTATGCAGTGGGTGATCCAGAAATCATTGCTGCCATGAGCAAACTAACAGGTCAAACAACTTCTAACCTAACCGCTGTTTCACAATACGCAACAATCGAGGCATTAACTGGACCGCAAGATTCTGTAGAAGTCATGCGTCAAGCTTTTGAAGAGCGTTTGAATACCATCTATCCACTCTTGTGTCAAGTCCCTGGCTTTGAGGTTGTCAAACCACAAGGAGCTTTCTATCTCTTCCCAAATGTTAAAAAAGCTATGGAAATGAAAGGTTATACCGATGTAACAGCATTTACAACGGCTATTCTTGAGGAAGTTGGTCTTGCCCTGATTACAGGAGCAGGATTTGGAGCACCAGAGAATGTCCGTCTCAGCTATGCGACAGATCTAGATACACTTAAAGAAGCTATTCGTCGTTTGCACCAATTTATGGAAAAATAAGAAGCTTAACCTCCGTCTTAATAACGGAGGTTTTTATTTTTAAAAACTTATGAATTTCTGTCAAACTAGCTAGCTATCAGGCATTATTTGTGGTACAATAGTGGGTAATAATGTCTTTGGACAAGTTAAACGAATAAAGGAAGATAAATGATGACAAAACGTGTAACAATTATCGAAGTAAAAGACTACGTTGGTCAAGAAGTGACTATCGGTGCTTGGGTTGCTAACAAGTCAGGAAAAGGGAAAATTGCCTTCTTGCAATTGCGTGATGGAACAGCCTTTTTCCAAGGTGTAGCTTTCAAACCAAACTTTATCGAAAAATTTGGAGAAGAAGTGGGGCTTGAAAAATTTGACACCATCAAACGTCTTAGCCAAGAAACATCAGTGTTTGTGACAGGTATTGTCAAAGAAGACGAACGCTCAAAATTTGGGTACGAATTGGATATTACAGACATCGAAGTGATCGGTGAATCTCAAGATTATCCAATCACTCCTAAAGAACACGGGACAGACTTCTTGATGGATAACCGCCACTTGTGGTTGCGTTCACGCAAACAAGTTGCTGTCATGCAAATCCGTAATGCTATCATCTATGCAACTTATGAGTTCTTTGATAAAAATGGCTTTATGAAGTTTGATAGCCCAATCCTTTCAGGAAATGCGGCAGAAGATTCTACAGAACTTTTCGAAACAGACTACTTTGGAACACCAGCTTACTTGAGTCAATCTGGTCAGCTTTATCTTGAAGCAGGTGCTATGGCTCTAGGTCGCGTCTTTGACTTTGGTCCAGTATTCCGTGCTGAAAAATCTAAGACTCGCCGTCACTTGACTGAGTTCTGGATGATGGATGCTGAGTATTCATACTTGACACATGATGAGTCACTTGACTTGCAAGAAGCTTATGTCAAAGCTCTTCTTCAAGGTGTTTTGGACCGTGCTCCTCAAGCCTTAGAAACATTAGAGCGTGATACAGACCTCTTGAAACGCTACATTGCTGAGCCATTCAAACGCATCACTTACGATGAAGCCATTGATCTCTTGCAAGAGCATGAAAATGATGCAGATGCTGACTACGAACATCTCGAGCATGGTGATGACTTCGGTTCACCACATGAAACATGGATTTCAAACCATTTTGGTGTACCAACCTTTGTCATGAACTACCCAGCAGACATCAAGGCCTTTTACATGAAACCAGTTCCTGGTAATCCAGACCGCGTTCTTTGTGCGGACTTGCTTGCACCAGAAGGTTACGGAGAAATCATTGGCGGTTCTATGCGTGAGGAAGACTACGATGCGCTTGTAGCGAAGATGGAATCACTTGGTATGGATCGTACAGAATATGAATTCTATCTTGACCTTCGTAAATATGGTACAGTACCACATGGTGGATTTGGTATCGGTATCGAGCGTATGGTAACTTTCGCAGCAGGAACTAAACACATCCGTGAAGCCATTCCATTCCCACGTATGTTGCACCGTATCAAACCTTAATAACTATAAAAACGCCATCTGGCGTTTTTACTTTAAATGAAAGAGGTGGAGAAAATGTAGGCAACTCTAAGTAAGTCTTTTAGAAACAACCGAATTACATATTGAAAGAGAGAAAACAATGTTTAAAAGAACTTACAAAGGCAATATTCCACTCCTAGCAGGTCTGGAATTCACTTCTTATTTTGGAATTACCAGTTTTTGGATTTTATTTTTTATTCAAAATGGTCTATCCTTACTTCAAATCGGTCTATTAGAAAGTATCTTTCACGGTACAAGTCTCTTGTGTGAAATCCCATCTGGCATGTTGGCAGATCGATTCAGCTACAAGACTAATCTCTATTTGGCTCGCTTGGCCAGTATTGTGTCCTCCATCTTGATTTTATTTGGTCAGGGGAATTTCTGGATTTATGCGATTGCCATGATGGTTAATGCTTGGTCTTACAATTTTGATTCGGGGACCAGTGCCGCGTTCTTATATGATTCAGCAGTTGAAGCAGGTCAAAAGGACCGTTATCTTCATATTTCTAGCTTTTTGTCTGGTGTGGCTGAAGTAACCCGAACTTTAGGGACAGTAGTGGCAGGCTTCTTTATTCACGGAGCATTGGCTTGGACTTATTTGATTGCTATAGGATTTTCATTTATTTCTATCATTTTGATTTATTTCATGAAAGAACCAATGGCCAAGAGAGAGAAAAATGAATCCTTGACCTTTAAAACGATTGTTCTGCAAGTCCGAAAAGAATGGCAGGAAAAACCAGTACTCTTTTACTGGATGATGACTTACCAGTTAGTCGGGACACTCATGTGTATGTTTTACTTTTTACTATCAGCAGAAAAATAAGTGACTTAGCAGGATGGCAAAGTTTCATTGGTCATGCTGATTGGTAGTTTGATTAAATCTATTGGCGGTTTATTTTTGCTAGTCAAATCGGTAAAAATGGAATAGCAACCAAGTTTTTTCCGAGGCTTGTTGCACTGACAGGGCCTAGCAATGCTATTGGTGTTTTCTGGAACACCCTTTGCCTTTCTTCTCGTATATCTTTTAACCGATACACTTTTATGCAGTTTATCAGCCGATCTACTTCAATGATTTACAAGGTTATTTACCTTCCAGTGTAAGAGCAACCATGCTTAGTATCAATTCTATGCTCTTTAGTTTATCCATGATTGTCATTTTCCCATTGACAGGTTGGTTGATTGATCGTTGGGGTATTGTTGCTGTCTTTTTAGTTCTAGGTTTTATCTTGCTTGTAACCTCCCCTATACTAATAATCGGTCTAAAAATGATGGGCAAGATATTGGATAAGGGCTTAAAAACTGAGTAAAGCACAATAGCCCTATTTGCCCAAAGTAGCATCCTGTGGTACAATAACAAGAAGAAAAGGAGAAGAGCATGATTGATGTAGAAGAAATTCTAAGCAAGATGAATCCCAATCAAAAGATCAACTATGACCGTGTCATGCAAAAGATGGTCCAAGTTTGGGAAAAAAATGAAGAGAGACCAACTATTCTCATGCACGTCTGTTGTGCTCCCTGTAGCACCTATACTTTAGAGTATTTGACCAAGTATGCAGATGTGACCATTTATTTTGCAAATTCAAATATTCATCCTAAAGCAGAATATCATAAGCGTGCCTATGTAACCCAAAAGTTTGTCAGTGATTTCAATGAGCGAACTGGCAATAATGTCCAATACTTAGAAGCACCATATGAGCCTAATGAATACCGTCAACTGGTTAGAGGCTTGGAAGAAGAACCTGAAGGTGGTGACCGCTGCAAGGTTTGTTTTGACTATCGCTTGGATAAGACAGCGCAGGTAGCCATGGACTTAGGATTTGACTACTTTGGTTCGGCCCTGACAATCAGTCCACACAAAAATTCGCAAACCATCAATAGTATTGGAATTGATGTGCAGAAAATCTACACCACTCATTATCTTCCGAGTGACTTTAAGAAAAATCAAGGCTACAAACGTTCTGTAGAGATGTGTGAAGAATATGACATCTATCGCCAATGTTACTGTGGATGTGTATATGCAGCTCAGGCCCAGAATATCGATTTGGTGCAAGTTAAGAAAGATGCAACAGCCTTCATGCTAGATAAGGATATCGAGAAAGACTATTCGCATATCAAGTTCACCGTTACAAAATTAGATAACTAAAAATACCTGCCTCAAGGGCAGGTTTTTGTATGAAAAAACTAGGGCAGACACCCTAGCTTGACAACTTTACCGATTCTTTAGTTCTACGTAGCGTTTGTACCAAATATTGACATAGGCTTCTGAGAAGGGGCCTCGTTCATTGTTGATCCAATCAACAAGAATCTTAACATGCTCTTTCAAAATATAGTCTAAGTCAGAAGAATACTTCATTTTTCGCTTATGTCGTTCATATTCTTCAACGTCCAAGAGGCGTTTCTCACCATCTGTAAAAACTTTAACATCCAAATCATAGTCAATGTATTTTTAAAAGCTTCTTCGTCTCAGATAGTAAGGACTTGCCATATTGCAGTAGTAGGAAATACCATTATCACGAATCATAGCGATAATATTAAACCAATATTTCTTGTGAAAGTAAACAATAGCCGGTTCTCTAGTCACCCAACGACGACCATCACTCTCGGTAACGAGTGTATGGTCATTGACGCCGATAATAGCGTTCTCTGTTGTTTTTAGTACCATGGTGTCTCGCCAAGTACGGTGAAGACTCCCATCATGCTTATAACTTTGAATTGTAATAAAGTCGCCTTCTTTTGGAAGTTTCATAACTAACCAACTTTCTACAATTTATAAGTTTATCGTTTACTATTGTATCACATTTTTGTTTAAAGTTCTTAGTTTTTCATGAAAAAATTAAAGATATTCTCTGAGAGCGCTGGCTATATCCGAAAAATCGTAGCCTTTTCGTGCTAAAACTTGGGTCAAACGTTGCTTGAGTTCGTATCCTTCATACTTACGCGAATATTTTCGATATTGCTTATCCAACTCTTTAAAGATTAGCTCCTGAACGGTTTCCTCTTCTATCTGGTTATCCAGTTGGTCAAAGGCTGTTTTAGCTTCCGAGTAGGAAAAACCTCTGTTGGTAAGATTTTGGATTATCTTATCTTGTAGAGCACGAGCAGGCAATTTACCCTGATATTTTTTCAGTAGTTTTTCGGCTGTACGCTCTGCGACTTCCGTCAGATCAAATTCTTGTAAAACTTCTTGGATAAGGGCCTTAGCAACTCCTTTTTGAGAAATCTTTTGTATGAGCATGTAGTTTCCCTTGTCACCAGATAGCTGATTGGAATTGATGATCGCATAAGCATACTGACGGTCATTGATCCAGTTGTCATCCTTGAGGGCTTGGATGACTTGTGGTATGATTTTCTCATCGATTTCATGTTTACTTAGATAATCTCGGACTTCTTTTTCAGTACGAGCCTTGAAGGATAAGTGGTAGAGCGCTAGATTTTTTCCGTAGGAAAATTGTGCAAAGGTCTGAATTTCTGCAAACTCTTCGGGACTAATGTCCTTATCCTTGGTCAACATAAAGCGAACAATGGTATCTTCCGTAATGTAGCAGGTTTGGTCGCTATCAAGTTCTAGCAGATAGAGACGTTTTTTCTTTTCTAGTTTTGTGATTTTCATGTTTTTCCTTTTATCCAAACGCTTCAAAGGCAGCAACGAGTCGAAGTTTATTGCTATCGACCTGTTCTCTCCCGTAATAGTCAAGAAATAGTTCAGCGTATTTAGGGTCCTTTAGGTTATAGTTTAGGGACCAAACTGCCCAAAAGAGATCGATATATCGGTCACTAAAATCAGCCAAACCAAGGTCAATAAAACAAGAGAAATGGCTGGCATCTTTGAGAATAAAGTTTGGTAGACAGGCATCCCCGTGAATAAAGGCATCTGTCTTTAAAATTTGCCCTTGTTCTCGAATGAGCTGGAAGGCTTCTTCGCGATTGCTAATCTGAAATTGGGGCAAGAGGACCTTAGCGTAAAATTTGCCCTGTTCATAGTTTTTAAAGGCTCTATCTTTATAGGTCTGTAAATGATTTTTTGAAGGAAAATTTTGCGGGTTTAAGCTGTGAAGTTTTTTAAGAGCCTGTGCCATGGTACGGCAGATTTTTTCTGGTTGGTCTAAAAAAGCGAGAGCATCATGACCAATAGCTTCTTTCGTCAGAAGATAGTCTTTATCTGTAGATAGATAGTGGATGACTGGAGTTCCTATTCCCTTTTGTTCAAACCAATTTGCAATTCTAGCTTCTCGCTCTAAACTTCCCTTTCGATCTATTTTCAAGTAGTAACCTGAGTCAAGATAGAGAACCCTTGCTCCTGAATGAGAAGAACTGTCAGAAAGGCTTGCCCCCTCTATATAAGTTCGTAATTGCTCAGGAAAATCAATTGGGGAAAAATGAGATGTCTTTGTATTCATGGTTTTATTGTAACATATTCTTAACCATTGAGAAACTACGTGGTATAATAGACTTATGAGTCTTAAAGTCAAACAAAAAATTCCATTAAAAATCAAGCGTATGGGGATTAACGGGGAAGGTATCGGATTTTACCAGAAAACCCTTGTTTTTGTTCCAGGTGCCCTCAAGGGAGAAGATATCTATTGTCAGGTAACTTCTGTTAAGCGTAACTACGTTGAGGCAAAACTGCTTGAGGTCAATAAAAAATCTAAGTTTAGAGTGGTTCCAGACTGTACTATTTATAATGAGTGTGGTGGTTGTCAGATCATGCACCTACATTATGACAAGCAGCTGGAGTTCAAGACGGATCTTCTCCATCAAGCTCTGAAGAAATTTGCACCCGCTGGTTACGAAAACTATGAAATCAGACCAACTATTGGTATGCAGGAACCCAAGTATTATCGAGCTAAACTACAATTCCAAACTCGAAAGTTTAAGGGCCAGGTCAAGGCAGGATTATATGCTCAAAATTCCCATTATTTGGTCGAGTTAAAAGACTGCCTAGTCCAAGACAAGGAAACGCAAGCAATTGCTAATCGCATTGCTGAACTCTTGACCTACCATCAAATTCCGATTACAGATGAACGGAAAATCCTTGGAGTTCGAACCATCATGGTTCGTCGAGCACGGAAAACTGGGCAAGTTCAGATTATCATTGTGACCAATCGTCAATTGAATCTGACTCAATTTGTGAAAGATTTAGTCAAGGATTATCCTGAAGTAGTGACTGTCGCAGTCAATATCAATACTGCTAAAACTAGTGAGATTTATGGGGACAAGACTGAGATTATTTGGGGTCAAGATGAGTATAGGCGAAGGTGTTCTTGATTATGAATTTTAGCAATACGTAACTTA
>BNJU01001928.1_pt1 | contig 42791 bp, 51 predicted proteins | sample 8539281 | NCBI WGS metagenome assembly BNJU01 (sample SAMD00202456, study PRJDB9452) | human saliva metagenome | isolation source: human saliva | place: Japan
CTCTCCCATGCGCAGCAGCCGCCCTCCTCTCCTCCTGTGCAGAGTTAGCCGGTCATGCTGGCGGGGCGTTACAAGCGCTGTTACGCAGGGTCAGCCGCTTCGCCGCAGCGCGCGCAACGACCAGCCTAAAATATCACTGCGCAATTTGACGGTGGCAAAACATTGGCACCAACAAAATCTGAAATTAAAGATGCTACTGGCGTATCCACTGTAACTACGAAAGATGGTGTAACTGCAACAGATGCGGCAGGTAATACGGCAGCGCTTACAAAAGGTGGTTTATCTGCAACAGATGCGGCAGGTAATACAACAGCGTTGACAAATGGTGGTGTAAGCACTACTGATGGAGCAGGTAATACGACAGCGCTTACAAAAGGTGGTTTATCTACAACAGATGGTACTAATACAACAACGGTAACACCAAATGGTATGACTGCTACAGATGGTACTAAATACTGTTAAGGTAGAAGGCTCTGGCATTGATGCAGGCAACACAGAAATTAAGAAATGTAGCAGCTGGCACAACAAATACATCTGCTGTTAATAAAAAGCAAATGGATGATGCTATTAGTAAAGCTACAGGTGATGCAACTCACGAGTTCGGTGGTGATGATACTACCGTTGTAAGCCGTAAACATGGCGAGACAACTCAACATTAAAGGTGGTGCATCTACAACGGCGTAGCAGATCTTACAGATGGTAACATTGCTGTATTAGGTGATGCTACAACAGGTACATTAAACCTTAAGTTGGCAAAAGCGTTAACAGGTTTAACCTCTGCTACGTACACAGATGCAGCAGGTAACACAACGACTGTGACTGGTGGTACTACTACGATTGCTGATGCAGCGGGTAATACGCAAACATTGGCACCAACAAAATCTGAAATTAAAGATGCTGCTGGTGTATCCACTGTAACTACGAAAGATGGTGTTACTGCAACAGATGCAGCAGGTAATACAACGGCGTTGACAAACGGTGGTGTAAGCACTACTGATGGAGCAGGTAATACGACAGCGCTTACAAAAGGTGGCTTATCTACAACAGATGGTACTAATACAACAACGGTAACACCAAATGGTTTGACTGCTACAGATGGTACAAATACTGTTAAGGTAGAAGGCTCTGGCATTGATGCTGGTAACACTGAAATTAAAAATGTAGCACTGGCACAACAAATACATCTGCTGTTAATAAAAAGCAAATGGATGATGCTATTAGTAAAGCTACAGGCGATGCAACTCACGAGTTCGGTGGTGATACTGGTAATACGTCTGTACGTAAGCACGGAGAAGTATTATCTATTAAAGGTGGCGTAACTGATACTACTAAATTGTCAGATAATAATATTGGTGTTGTATCTGATGGTGCTGGTACATTAAATGTCAAATTAGCTAAAGATTTAATTGGTTTAAATTCTGCTACGTACACAGATGCAGCAGGTAACACAACGACTGTGACTGGTGGTACTACTACGATTGCTGATGCAAAGAGGTAATACAACAGCACTTACAAAAAGCGTACTTATCTACAACGGATGGTACTATACAACAACGGTAACACCAAATGGTTTGACTGCTACGGATGGTACAAATACTGTTAAGGTGAATGGCTCTGGCATTGATGCAGGTAATACTGAAATTAAAAATGTAGCTGATGGTACTACACCAAATTCTGCTGTTAATAAAAATCAGTTAGATACGGCTGTTAATAGATTACAAAATGCTACAGATAATATTTCCTTGAATATTGCAGGTAATAATGGAACCGGTAATATAAAACTTAAAGACCAAGTGCTTCATATCGATGGTACTAATGGCCTTATTACAAAGGCTAATGGTCAGTCTCTAACGGTAGGCCTAGATGACGCTACGATGAGCACGATTAATAATACGGCAGCTTTAGCAAATAATGCGACGAAAAAAGATTTAAGTAATATTGATCAAGCTGGTAAAGAGGTAATCAAGGATACGGCTGGTTGGCATGTGAAAGTAAATAGTATGACACCGGAAATAGTAAAAGGTGGAGATACTGTTGCTTTCAAGGATGGTCATAATATAACAATTACTAATACTGGTAAGGATATTACAGTAGCAACTAAGAAAGAAGTAACTTTCGATAAAGTGTCTGTTGGCGGGATTACAATTGATAAACAAGCAGATCATATTTCTGGCATTTCCTCAATTACTGGTAGTGGTTCTGGTGCACCAACTATGACCTTTAATGCATCAAATGGATCTACACCTGCTAATGTATCTATAAATAGCAATCTAGATATGGGCGGTAAACAAATTAATAATGTGGCGGCAGCTACACGCCCTACTGATGCAGTTAATAAGCAACAAGTTGATCAAGCGGTGAAGAGTCTTGCAGGCATGGCAGATAGTGTCGCTAAAAAGTATGCTAGTAAGGCGGGGGCTAATGCACGGTGCATTGGCTGCATTGAAACCAATTCAATATGATCCATTAGCACCAACACAAATTATGGCTGGTATTGGTAATTATAAATCCCAAACAGCTGTGGCCCTTGGTGTAGCGCATTATACTAATGAAGATACTATGTTTAATATTGGTGCTTTTTAGATAGCCAAGATGCAATGCTTAATGCGGGTGTGACTCATAAATTTGGTTCTAGCGCTGAAAGAAAAAATATTCCTGATCGTTATAAGGGTGGTCCTATTAGTTCTATTTATGTAATGCAAGATGAAGTATCTGCATTAAAAAGCACAAAAATAGTGAAATGCAAGCCATGTTAGACAAGCAGTCTTCTGAAAATGCAAAATTTATTATTGCGGAAAATAAATTATTACGTGAGCAAAATGAAGAAATGCAACGTAAAGTTGATTTGATACTTTCTAAATTACAATAAATAGTTTCTAATTGCTAAGAATTACAAAAGAGCTCAATCTCAATCGAACCGACCCCTTTAATGTTAGACCAAAAATCTTAACGTTAAGGAGGTCGGTTTTTCTATGGCAAAATATAGCCTTATATTTAAATTAAAAGTCGTTACCGCATATCTAAACGGCGAAGGTGGATATGAGTATTTAACTAAGAAATATGGTGTAAAGACTACATCGCAAGTTCGTCGTTGGATTAGTGCATTTAAAGAATTTGGTAAAGATGGTTTGTGTCGAAAGCGAAATAATACAAGATATACTTCAGAATTTAAGCTAGCTGTGGTAGAGTCATACTTAACTAGTGAATTATCGTATCGGCAAATTGCATTACAATATGGGCTGAATAATCCTTCATTAATAGCTCGCTGGAAATCGGATTTTATGAAATATGGGACCAATGCTTTTTGTCGAGCGACCGAAAGGACGAATACCTACCATGAGTCGAACAGATGAAAAAGCAAAGATTACCACACATACTAAATCACGTAACCAAAAGAAGAAAAAAGAATTAACACCAGAGCAAGCTCGTATTTTAGAATTGGAAAAACAATTACGCTACGCTCAAATAGAGAATGCCTATTTAAAAGAATTGAGGAGATTGTGCCTCGAGGACGCTCGAAAAATGAAAGAACAGCAAGAATCATTAGCAGTCTCCGAAGAGAATTCAAACTAACTGAGATTCTTCACGCCTTTACGTTTTCCAAAAAGCAACATATATGTACTGGCAACAGCGCTTGACCGAGTAGATCCAGATCTCACAAATACGAATAGCTATTGAAGATATTCGTAAGACCATCCCAACTATGGATATAGAAGATTGTTACCTTTTGTTGCGATCACGAGGTATTGTTATTAATAAGAAACGATTGCAAACGAATTATGCAAAAGTTCAATCTGCAAGTAATAGCATTCTCCCGTAAGAGCCGAAAAATATAACTCATATAAAGGCGTTAAAGGACGGATTGCACCTAATCGCATTAAGCGTAGATTCTATTGCAGTCAACCACATCATTACTACAGATACAACTGAATTTAAGTATTATGAACTAGATGCAAACGGTGCTTTTGAAAAGTTGGAAAACTATACTTAGATCCATTTATGGATTTATATAATCTTGAAATTATTAGTTTTAGTATAAGTCCCTACACCATCGGCTGAGTCTATACTTTCAGCACAACAACAGGCGATTGAAAAGACTGCTGATGCTAAGTATCGACGGACATTTCATTCTGACCGTGGTTGGGGTTACCAAATGAAAAGCGTATCAACATAATTTAAAAGTGCATAACATATTTCAAAGTATGTCTAGAAGAGGTAATTGTCTCTGACAATTCACCAATGGAAAACTTTTTGCTATCTTAAAACAAGAGATGTATTATGACAATACCTTTCATAGTTATGATGAGTTAAAAATGGCGATTGAAAACTATATTATGTATTACAATACTAAACGAATTAAGGAAAAAAATTGAACTGGCTAAGTCCAGTTGACTATCGTTTAGCTACTACTGCAAAGATAAAAATTCCGAGCAACCAGTTTAGGTTACTCGGAAATAAAAAGTCTAACTTTTTGAGGGTCACTACATAATGTAGATTGGGCTCTTTTATGTATTTTTCTAATATATAATTATAAATTAATTTTCTGGGTATGATAAAAATCATTGTTAAAAATATCCAAAAATTTAGTATAATCATATCAATATTTATAGATTCTATAGAATTTAAAAGGTTTCATGAAGTGGAGAGGAGAGTGATATGTCACATTATATAGATTTTAAATAGTGATTTAGGGCGAAAGTTTTGGTAATTATACATTAGGCATGGATAGTGAAGTATTAAATCACGTTACCAGTGCTAATGTCGCCTGCGGTTGGCATGCGGGTGATCCTCTCATTATGGAGGCCACAGTACGCATGTGTAGGCGAAAAGGGCGTCGCCATAGGTGCGCATCCTGGCTATCCTGATTTGATGGGCTTTGGGCGCCGCGCCATGGCGGTAAATCCAGCTGAGGCAAAAGCGTATATGATTTATCAGTTAGGTGCGTTACAAGCCTTTTGTGATAGTCATGGTGTTACATTACAACACATGAAGTTACACGGTGCTTTTTATAACACCGCCCTGTGTCACACCTGCATTGGCTGACGCCGTACTAGATGGTTTACAAGCGGTGAATCCCAACATTGCAGCCTATGGTTTTTAAGCGGTAGCTATATTGCTAAAGAGGCAGCTGTCGAGGTATCCCTGTGATTCAGGAGGTCTTTGCGGACCGTGGCTATACAGATGAAGGTACGCTCGTACCTCGCACTGAGCCTGGTGCTTTTATTAAAAATCCACAAGAGGCTCTTGAACGAGTTCTCATGATGGTCAAAGAAGGAAAAGTAGTAACCAATACGGGTAATACCATAGATATTGTGGCAGATTCTATCTGTGTTCATGGTGATAATCCAGAGGCGATAGCTTTTACAAAGTATATTCGTGAAGGTCTCTCCAAAGCAGGTGTGACGGTTGTGAATTTCAAGAGCGCAAAAATAAGTATTGTAAAAATAAGTATTGTATAGATTATTAGTTATATGTGGAGGTTCTCATGAAACCAATTACAGGTAAAGCGAGTTTCTCTGTCCTGTTAGGGGCAGCATTCTTGATGGCTACGTCCTCTATTGGACCAGGCTTTATGTTACAAACAGCGGCGTTTACAAATGAGCTAAAAAGCAGATTTTGCATTTGCCATTGTTGTATCTGTTATTTTCTCTATTATTGCACAGCTTAATGTGTGGACCATCATTGGCGTATCCCAAATGCGTGGTCAAGATATTGCGAATAAAGTATTGTCAGGCCTAGGTTATTTTGTGGCATTTTTGATTTCCCTTGGGGGCCTAGCGTTTAATATTGGTAATATCGGTGGTGCGTCCATGGGTCTCAATATTATCTTTGGTATTGATACGACTACAGCGACTGCTATTAGTGGTATTCTAGGTATTTTATTATTTACGTCTAAGAAAATGGGTGGTGTACTCGATAATACGGCAAAAGTACTTGGTACGGTTATGCTTGTTTTGATTGGTTATGTAGCCTTTTCTACAAATCCTCCAGTAGGTGAAGCCGTTACTCATGCTATAGTGCCTACACATTATCCTTGGCTTGCTACGATTACCCTCATCGGCGGTACTGTAGGTGGTTACATTACATTCTCCGGCGGTCACCGTCTTATCGACGCAGGTATTACAGGTCAAGAGCACTTGAAAGATGTACGTCGTGCAGCGATTATGGGGATGTCTGTAGATGCTTTAGTTCGCGTGTTATTATTCTTAGCGGTTCTTGGTGTAGTATCCATGGGCTTTGTGCTAGATCCTAAAGATCCTGCTGGCTCTGCATTCCTTCTAGGTGCTGGTGAAATTGGTCATAAATTATTTGGTATCGTATTCTTCTGTGCTGCATTAACCTCTGTAGTAGGTGCCGCATATACATCTGTATCCTTCCTTAAAAACATTATTCAAAGTAGTAGAGAAAAATGAAAAATTGACTATCATGTCCTTTATCTTTATTTCTACTTGTATCTTAATCTTTATCGGCAAACCAGCATCTCTATTGATTTTGGCAGGTTCTGTAAACGGTTTGATTTTTGCCTGTTACGTTGGCGGTTATGCTCTTTGCAACACATAAATCTGAAATCAGAAGTTTACAAACACAATAAAGTGTTATATTACACAGGGTGGATTGTAGTGCTTGTAACATCTTATATTGGTGTGACATCTTTGAAAGGCATTGCAAAACTGTTAGGTTAATTTAATATTCGTGAAAGTACCATTATGTTCGCTTTGAATGTAATGGTCCTTTCAGGTTATACAGGGAGGTACATATGAAGCCTACAATTTCACCTGTAGGTGATCGGGCTATCTCTATTGATTTTGGTCAAGTGATCGATCCAAAGATTAATCGACATATTAGACAAACTATAGAGCGAATTAAAGAGCTGCAGCTCGAAGGAATTATTGAACTTGTTCCTACTTACTGTGCATTGCTCGTAGAATATGATGCAATGCTATATTCTTATTCTGATATTTGTAACATTATTGAGCCTACATTAGAAGAAGGTATGACTGATACGATGAATGAACTGGCTACAGTTGTTGAAGTACCCACAGTATATGGTGGCGAATTTGGTCCTGACCTTAGCTTTGTAGCAACTCACAATCACTTAAGCGAAGATGAAGTCGTATCGATTCATAGTGGCACTGATTATTTAGTATATATGCTAGGCTTTATTCCTGGCTTTACCTATTTAGGTGGCATGGATCCACGTATAGCGACGCCTCGTTTATCTTCGCCGAGAACTTTGATTCCAGCTGGTTCTGTAGGGATTGCGGGGGAACAGACTGGTACCTATCCATCTGACTCTCCAGGGGGCTGGCAAATCATTGGTCGCACGCCAGTGACCATGTATGATATGTCAAAGGCACAAGCAGCATTATTAAATGCTGGCGATTATGTGCGGTATGTACCCATTGATGAAAGCGAATTCCATCGCATTAAATCATTGGGCTCTGATTATCTTCCTGTTATACGTGAAGTAGAGGTAGGTGATTTACGTGGCGTTAAATGAGTTTGAAAATGCTGTCATCCACGTAGATGCACCAGGTATGTATACCACAATACAAGATATAGGCCGCGTGGGATACCAGCAATATGGTATGCCTGTTGCAGGTCCTATGGATAGTGAAAGCTATTTATTGGGTCAGGCATTAGTAGGTAATATAAAACCTGTAGGGGCCTTAGAGTGTACCATACTACCGCCCACATTAACTGTAAAAGGTACATGTATTGTTGCTTTCACAGGGGCGGATATGCAGCCTACCATCAACAATGTAGTAGTGCCTCGATATATTCCCTTTGTGTGTCACGAGGGTGATGTTATTTCTGGTGGATTTAGCCAATGTGGGGTACGCATGTATATTGCGTTCTCTGGTGGTATCGATGTGCCTGAGATTAATGGTAGTGTCTCTACCCATACAAAGGCAAAAATAGGCGGGCTAGAAGGTAGACAATTACAAGCTGGAGATGAGTTTGGCATAAAACCTTTCACGCGAGAAGAAATGCATGTATGTGAGTATCGCGGAGAAGGTCATAATTTGTTCAATACTGTACTCTATAACCGTGGTGGTCGTGAATGTCATGAACCGTTGCGTGTTGTTCTTGGGGACCAAGCTAAATATTTTACAGAGAAAGGCATCAAAACCTTTGGCAGTAAACTCTATAGTCTAACTATGCAATGTGATCGCATGGGGTTCCGTTTAGATGGTCCTGTTATTGAACATGTAGACAGTGCAGATATTATTTCTGACGGTGCCGTATTTGGTTCTATTCAAGTTCCATCTGATGGCAACCCAATTGTCCTTATGGCTGATCGTCAAACAACAGGCGGCTATACAAAAATTGGTACCATCATTACGGCTGACCTACCACGTCTAAGCCAATTACCAGTAGGTGATGGCATCCACTTTGATATCGTATCTGTAGAAGACGCGCAAAATATATATCGGACCTATATAACACGATTACATAAACGCATTACACTAGCACGTGAGCAAAGTGCCTATGTGTTTTAAGGTGAGTTAAACAGTGATAGATTTAAGCTAATATGATAGTAAAACAGCTATCTTGTAGAGATAATCTCTATGAGATAGCTGTTTTTTCTATTAAAAAGTATTACGCCCATTTAGGATATGCGTTATATTAATGTGAAAAATTGCTAAAAATAAGATGAATATATGATGAAAAATATTTGTGAAGATGAAAAATAGATGATATAATATCGATAAACATCGAAATAAAAATCTTGAGAGGGATTTTAGTTGTATATTAAGTAATATTAGTGTAGATATGATAGAGAGGTAAAAAGAGATTAGTATGAATACGATTTTTAAAGTAGTTTGGTCTGCATCCAAACAATGCTACGTAGTAGCATCTGAATTAGCTACTAACACTAGTGGCAAAAAGAGAATTATGGTGGCTACCGTGTTAGTCTGCATTAGCAATGGAGGCTCCCTTACAAGCTGGGGCTGAAACAACGGTTACGGCAGATCAAGTTAATGCTATGCATATTAAAGCTGATACTATTAAAAGTTGAGCATGGCGGTATTTTAACTGAAATCGGTGGTGATGTAATTAATATTTCCTCTGGGCATGATTTGGATTCTTGGGTAACTCAATTACAAGCCGGAATGTTAGGTATACGTAATGGTGATTCAAGATTTATGGTTGCAGAAGGTGGCGCTGAAATTACTGATTTAGAGCATAAAAACGCTGCAGGAATGATGCCAAAAGGCTTTGGTATTTTTGGTGAAAATGATAAAGAAATGCAGTTTACCTTAGATAAAGTAGATGTAGGTGGCAATAAAATTGAAAATGTTGCGGAAGGTACTGAGGATACAGATGCAGTAAATCTTAAGCAACTTAAATCCTATGTAAATGCTACTGATAAAGATACGCACTCTACTGTTACTGCTGGTAAAAATATTAAGGGTCAATACAAGCACTAACAGTGATAATACAAATAACTATGAAGTTGAATTAGAAAAGACTTAACTGGCGTAAATAGTATTTCATTAGAAGATCGTATTGGGCATAAAACTATCAAGATTAATGGTAATGATGGTTCTATCAAAGCTGGAAAATCTGGATGTAAATAATATTGAAGCAAGATCCATTACATTTGATGGTGAGGATATTGTAACAAAAACTTGACCGCAATGAATTGAGTATGATTGCAAATGATATTAGTGGTATTCCTTGGAAGACTATTCTAAACCCAGGGTTGATTGCGGTAGAAACCAGTGAAACGAACACTTATATTTCTAGACATGGGTTCAATATTAGCGATGTAGATGAAACGTCTGAGACACTTATTGAACCTAAAGGTCTTACATTAGCTAATAAAGACGGAAAAGTTCTTGAATTTAATTTGGATAAAATTAGTGCTGGTGGCATGAAGATTCAAGATGTTGCTGAAGGTACCGCAGATACAGATGCTGTTAATGTAAAACAGTTGAAAGACTCCATCTCTAATATTAGTAATGTAGCTGTTGATGCCGCTGGTATTAAATTAGGCTATAAAGCAGATGGTGTTAATGCTCAAACGACAAGTTTGAAAGATGGTTTGAACTTTAAATCTGGTGAGTTAACGACTGCTACTGTTGGTGAAAATGGTGAAGTGACGTACAATGTTAAAACGTCTACCTTGGTGGTTGATGCTAACGGTAAGGTTACAGGTGAAAGTGGCGTAGCTACATCAGATAATGTAGCTACTGTCATTAACCAAGTCGTAGAGCAAAATGCTAGCGATACGAAAGAATTAAAACAAGCCATTAGCAGTGTATCCTCTGAAACACAACGTGTTGGTGCTCATGCAGCGGCTATGGCGGCGTTAAAACCAATTCAATATGATCCTTTGGAACCAACACAAGTGATGGCAGGTGTAGGTAACTATCGCGGTGAAACGGCAGCAGCCCTTGGTCTAGCACATTATACTAACGAAAATACAATGTTGAATGTTGGTGTTACTCTTGGTAGTACACATAATATGGTTAATGCAGGGATAACACATAAATTTGGATATAGTCCTGAGAAGAAAAAAATATCCCGGAACGCTATAAAGGTGGTCCTATTAGCTCCATTTATGTGATGCAAGATGAAATGACACGAATGCAAGCCAAGAATGATGCTCAACAACTTGAAATCGAGCAACAACGAGCTGAGATTGAATCATTGAAAGCTATGGTCTTCAATTATTAGCAAAAATTAACATCTGTAAAAGTTTTGAAACAAATGAAAGATGTGACTTACATGAAGTGCTGTATAATTGATTTTTTTATCGAATAAAAGTTAAGAATATTCAAGTAAACATAATAAAATATATAGAATATAAAAAGCTGTAATATATGATGAAAACATCATGTATTACAGCTTTTTCTCATATTACCTATATATTAAAAAAACCTAATAAAAACCATCCATTTAAATAGATAAAAATGAATATTTTATATATTATCACTTAAAAAAATATAAAAAAAGTATATCTTGTTTGTAGTATCTTTATAAAAACATCGAAAATGCTCGAAATGGAATTGATTATTATATTATTTATTTGATAGAATGGGTTGTATGAAATTTTGATGAGGGAAACTTCAAAAGATTGAGAAGGAGGGATTACGATTAATATAGGAATTACCTTTTTTTGGGGTAAATCATATAATCACATCTGGTCTAATGGGGCCGGACAGAATATGTACTTCTTAAAACAGTGCCTTGAACAAATTGACGGTGTAGATTCTGTTTATTTTGTGTATTGGCGAAATGATAAGAAGACATTATCTGATAATATGCGATTAGATTTGATGGATATCGATATTTATGACAGCGATGAAGTCATCGATACAACTGATGTTTTGATTGAGGGAACATTAACATTAGAACCACAAATCGAAGCAGAATATCGTAAACGTGGTGCTAAAATCGTGTCCTACCGCATGGGGAATGATTTCATTGCCGATATGGAAAAGATGGTTAACGATAAACCTGGTGCCCGTGCTTTCAACGGTACAAAATATGATGCAGTGTGGATGATCCCACAGCACATAAATACGAACCGTTGCTATTTAGAGATTATGTCAAAAGCTCCTGTATATGAGGCTCCTCATTTATGGGATCCATTGTTTCTAGACCACATGACTCAATCTATTGAAGAACCATATAGATTTGGTTATGAACGTGGCCATATGAAAGCTAATGGTGCTCGCATCTCTGTATTGGAACCGAATATATCGGTACTAAAAAACTGTATGATCCCAATTTTGATTGGTGAAGAAGCGTATCGGAACCACCCAGAATTGGTGAAACTATATATTTATGTAATACCTATGACATCAAAGATAATGATGCCATTTTTAATTTTATCGGCTTTACATCAGGGGTTAAGGATAACATTATGACCGTAGAAACGCGTCATATTACGCCGCAGTTCCTTGCAAAATACACGGACATTGTGCTTTCCTTCCAATGGGAAAATGCATTGAACTATGTATATTACGAGGCATTATATGGCGGTTATCCACTAGTACATAACTCACCAATGTTAAAAGCACACCATGTAGGTTTCTACTACGATGGGTTTGATGCTTACGACGGTGAACGACAATTGATCAATGCTATTAAATCCTATGATGATGATTTTGAAAGCCATAAAAAATGGAATGATAAGCTCATTGACTCGGTGTCACCATTCAATAAGGAAAATATACTCAAAATATCAAATATTGTTAGAAAAGTTAGGAGTAAAGGGTTAGTATGAATAAGATTTTTAAGGTTATTTGGTCCAAATCTAAACAATGCTACGTAGTAGTATCTGAAATGGCTAAAAATACAACAGGTAAGAAGAAAATCGTTGTAGCTGGTATATTGGCGACATTGATGGCTGGTCAAGCAGTACAGGTAGATGCTGGGCCTGTAAAAATCTGGAGGTACTAAAAACAGGAGCTATTCTTATTTGGGGTTCTAACGGCGACTCTGCTACAGGTGATATTGAAGATGGTATTGGTATTGGTCAAGGTGTAAAATGGTGGTCGTGGTGGCGTTGCTACTGGTAGAGATGCAGAGAGTGCTGGTAATGCATCAGCTTATGGTTGGTTAGCTAAGGCTAATGGAAATAGTTCTGCTGCCTTTGGTACCCATGCTAATGCGACTGGTGAAAAAGCTTTTGCTGCAGGCTATAATACTACTGCTAGTGGTAAATCTTCTGTTGCAATTGGTAGTTCTGAAGAGGACGATACAATTGGTGCAGTTGCCGCTGGTGCAAAATCAATTGCTATGGGGGCTAATAGTAATGCAAATAGTGATCAATCTATCTCTATTGGTGCTGGAGCATCTGCTACTGCTAATAGTGCTACTGCAATTGGTCGTGCGCAACGCGATCTGAAAAGTAGTGCGGTAGCAATTGGTAATGCAGCAAATGCAAGTAAATCTGATGCAATCGCATTCGGTACAAGTGCAGCCGCTTCTGAAAGTAGTGCTATTGCAATCGGTAAAAGTTCACAAGCAGTTAAGAATAAATCTATTGCTATAGGTGAAAGTGCGACTGCTAATGATACGTCAAGCATTGCAATTGGTGCTGGTAATACCGCTACTGGTTGGGGTGCAACTGCAATTGGTAAAAATGTACAAGTTACAAAAGAAAGATCCACTGGTCTGGGCTGGGACTTAACTGTTGATCAATCCGGCTCTACTTTAGTAGGTTATAATTCTCAAGTACATGCTAACCAAGGTACAGGTCTTGGGTCTACTATTAACATCACAAGTGCTGCACAATACGGTACAGGTATTGGTTACCAAGTAGATGTAAGTGGCAAGAATGCTGTAGCCATCGGTTCCAGTGGTGATCTTGGTACACATACTACTGCAAGTGCAATAGATGCAGTAGCTATTGGTACAGCTACAGTGGCTTCTGGTGAAGCAGCTACAGCGATTGGTAAAAAAGCTTCTGCTAGTAAAACAAATGCTCTTGCATTAGGTACAAGTGCAGCAGCATCTGAAAGCTCTGCAACAGCAATTGGTAACGGTGCAACTGCAAATAAAGTCAATACAATTGCAATGGGTACAAGTGCAGCTGCTTCTGCTGACGGCGCAACAGCAATTGGTAAACAAGCCAATGCAGGGGCAATTGATGCAGTTGCAGTGGGTACAAGTACTGCTGCAACTGCAGAAAAGGCTGTTGCCATTGGCCAAAAAGCAAATGCTGGTGGTTTGTCTAGTATCGCAATAGGTGACACTGCAAAAGCTACACAAGCGAGTGGTATTGCTATTGGTGGTAAAACTAATGTAACAGGCTCTATGGCTGTTGCAGTTGGTAATAGTCCAGCAGCAACGGCAACTCAAGCTGTTTCTATTGGTTACTCTAGTATGGCAGGTGCTGAAAATGCTGCTGCATATGGTTATATGGCTAGAGCGACAGCAACAGGTGCACTTGCTTTAGGTGCTACAGCAACTGCATCTGAAGTCAATAGTGTTGCATTAGGTGCTTCTTCTGCTACTGCTGCAGCGGTGAACACAAGTACAATGACTATTTCTGGTAAAAGCTATACATTAGCAGGCGGTACTGCGGATAGCACCGTGTCTGTAGGTAACAATACAACTAAACGTACTATTACTAATGTGGCTGCTGGTCGTGTGTCTGCTACATCTACAGATGCAGTTAACGGATCTCAATTACATGCTGTAGTTCAAGCTGCTGAAAGTACAGCTACTGCACTTACAAGTGTATCTACAGCGACGAGCTCTGCCCTTGTAAAAAGCGACTACTGCAGAATCTAAAGCTGATGCAGCAGCTGCTACAGCTACCGCTACATCTACTGCACTTACAAGCGTATCTACAGCAGCCAGCTCCGCTCTTGTAAAAGCGACTACTGCAGAATCTAAAGCTGATGCAGCAGCTGCTACAGCTACCGCTACATCTACTGCACTTACAAGCGTATCTACAGCAGCGAGCTCTGCCCTTGTAAAAGCAACTAGCGCAGAATCTAAAGCTGATACAGCAGTTTCTACAGCTAATTCTACAGCTGATGGTTATAATGCACTAAGCGGCAATCTCTAGCTCTCCGGCTGAGACAGCAGCAGGTCGCAACAAAAAGCAGTATCTTCTGCAACAGTAGCAAGTACAGTCGCTACAAATGCTGAAGCATCAGCAACAGCAGACAGATAAATCTGCTCAGTCTTCTGCAAGCTCTGCACTTCGTGCTGAAGCAGCAGCTAATAAAGACTGATAGCTCTGCGACAAAAGTCGCATCTTCCGCAACAGCGGCAGATTCTTCTGCAACAAAAGCGACATCTAGTGCGACAGCGACTGATAGCTCCGCAACAAAAGCGGCGTCCTCTGCAACAGCGAGAGATAGCTCTGCAACTAAGGCGGCATCCTCTGCGACAGCGACAGATTCTTCTGCAACAAAGCAGGATCTAGTGCAACTGCGGCGGATTCTTCCGCTACGAAAGCGGCATCCTCTGCGACAGCGACAGATAGCTCTGCAACAAAAAGCGACATCCAGTGCGACAGCGACTGATAGCTCCGCAACAAAGGCGGCATCCTCTGCAACTGCGGCTGATAGCTCCGCAACTAAGGCGGTATCCTCTGCAACAGCAGACTGATTCCTCTGCAACAAAGCGACAAGCTCTGCTACAGCGGCTGATAGCTCCGCAACTAAAGCGACATCCTCTGCAACAGCGACAGATTCTTCTGCAACAAAAGCCGCATCTAGCGCAACAGCGAGAGATTCTTCCGCTACGAAAGCGAGCATCCAGTGCAACAGCGACGAGATAGCTCTGCAACAAAAGCGGCATCCTCTGCGACAGCGACAGATTCTTCTGCTACCAGCGGCATCCAGTGCGACAGCGACTGATAGCTCCGCAACTAAAGCGGGATCCTCTGCAACTCCGCGGATTCCTCTGCAACAAAAAAGCGCGTCTAGTGACAGCAGCAGATTCTTCTGCAACAGCAAGCATCCAGTGCGACAGCGGCTGATAGCTCCGCAACTAAAGGCGGCATCCTCTGCAACAGCGACGAGATTCTTCTGCAACAAAAGCGATCCTCTGCAACTGTCGCGGACTCCTCTGCAACAAAAGCAGCGTCTAGTGCAGCCGCGACTGATAGCTCTGCAACTAAAGCGGCATCCTCTGCAACAGCGGCTGATTCCTCTGCAACAAAAAGCGAGCAAGCTCTGCTACAGCGACTGATAGCTCCGCAACTAAAGGCGAGCATCCTCTGCAACTGCTGCGGATTCTTCTGCAACAAAAGCAGGATCTAGTGCAACAGCAGCAGATTCTTCCGCTACCAGCGAGCATCCAGTGCGACAGCGACTGATAGTTCCGCAACTAAGGCCGCATCCAGTGCGACAGCAGCTGATAGCTCCGCAACTAAAGCGGGATCCTCTGCAACTGCTGCGGATTCCTCTGCAACAAAAAGCGCGTCTAGTGCAACAGCGGCAGATTCTTCTGCAACAAAGCGAGCATCCAGTGCGACAGCGACTGATAGCTCCGCAACTAGGCGACATCCTCTGCAACAGCGGAGATTCTTCTGCAACAAAAGCGAGCATCCTCTGCAACTGCTTTCGGATTCCTCTGCAACAAAAAGTCGCGTCTAGTGCAACCGCAGACTGATAGCTCTGCAACTAAAGGCGAGATCCTCTGCAACAGCGACTGATTCCTCTGCAACAAAAAGCGACAAGCTCTGCTACAGCGACTGATAGCTCCGCAACAAAGCGGCATCCTCTGCAACAGCGACTGATAGCTCCCGCAACTAAAGCGGCATCCTCTGCAACAGCGAGCAGATTCTTCTGCAACAAAAGCGACATCCTCTGCAACTCTTTGCAGGGATTCCTCTGCAACAAAAGCGACATCTAGTGCGACAGCGGCAGACTCCTCTGCAACTAAGGCGCTGTCCTCTGCAACAGCAGCAGACTCTTCTGCAACAAAAGCAGGATTCTAGTGCAACTGCAGCTGATTCTTCCGCTACCAAAGCAGCATCCAGTGCGACAGCAGCTGATAGTTCTGCAACTAAGGCCGCATCCTCTGCAACAGCGCAGATAGCTCCGCAACTAGGCGGCATCCAGTGCAACAGCGGCTGATAGCTCTGCAACTAAGGCGGCATCCTCTGCAACAGCAGCTGATTCTTCCGCTACCAAAGCTGCATCTAGTGCAACAGCAGCTGATAGTTCCGCAACTAAGGCAGCATCCTCTGCAACAGCAGCTGATAGCTCCGCAACTAGCGGCATCCTCTGCAACAGCGACAGACTCTTCTGCAACAAAAGGTGCGTCTAGCGCAACAGCAGCAGATAGCTCTGCAACAAAGGCCGCATCTAGTGCAACAGCAGCGGATTCTTCCGCAACAAAAGCCGCATCCTCTGCAACAGCAGCTGATAGTTCTGCAACTAAGGAGGCATCTTCTGCAACTCGCGACTGATTCCTCTGCAACAAAAAGCGCGTCTAGCGCTAACAGCGACAGAATAGCTCTGCAACTAAAGGCGACATCCTCTGCGACAGCAGCAGATTCTTCTGCAACAAAAGCAGCATCTTCCGCAACAGCAGCTGATAGCTCCGCAACTAAGGCAGCGTCTAGTGCAACAGCAGCAGACTCTTCCGCTACGAAAGCAGCATCCAGTGCAACAGCAGCTGATAGCTCCGCAACTAAAGCGGCGTCTGAGTGCAACAGCGGCAGATTCTTCTGCAACAAAAGCAGGATCTAGTGCAACTGCAGCGGATTCTTCCGCTACGAAAGCAGCATCCTCTGCGACAGCAAACTGATAGCTCCGCAACTAAAGGTGCGTCTTCTGCAACAGTAGCAGATTCTTCTGCAACAAAAGCTACGTCTAGCGCAACAGCGACTGATAGCTCCGCAACTAAAGCGGCATCTTCTGCAACTCGTCGCGGATTCTTCTGCAACAAAAGCAGGATCTGGTGCAACTGCGAGAGATTCTTCCGCTACCAAAGCGGACATCCAGTGCGACAGCGACAGATTCTTCTGCTGCAAAGCGACATCCAGTGCGACAGCGACTGATAGCTCCGCAACTAAAGCGGGATCCTCTGCAACTCGCGGATTCCTCTGCAACAAAAGCGCGTCTAGTGCAACAGCAGCAGATTCTTCTGCAACAAAAAGCGAGATCCAGTGCGACAGCGACGAGATTCTTCTGCAACAGCGAAAGCATCCAGTGCGACAGCGACTGATAGCTCCGCAACTAAAGCGGCATCCTCTGCAACAGCGGCAGATTCTTCTGCAACACAAAAGCATCCTCTGCAACAGCGACTGATAGCTCCGCAACTAAGGCGGCATCCTCTGCAACTGCGAGCAGATTCTTCTGCAACAAAAGTCGCGTCTAGCGCAACAGCGACAGATTCTTCTGCAACAAAAGCGAGCATCCAGTGCGACAGCAACTGATAGCTCCGCAACTAAGGCGAGCATCCTCTGCAACAGCAGAGCAGATTCTTCTGCAACAAAAGCGACAAAGCTCTGCTACAGCGACTGATAGCTCTGCAACTAGCGAGCATCCTCTGCAACTCTCTGCGGATTCTTCTGCAACAAAAAGTCGCGTCTAGCGCAACAGCGACGAGATAGCTCTGCTACAAAAGGCGACATCTAGTGCAACAGCAAAGAGATTCCTCTGCAACAAAAAGCGCGTCTAGTGCAACAGCGGCGGATTCTTCTGCAACAAAAGCAAGAGCATCGAGTGCGACGGCGCCTGATAGCTCCGCAACTAAGGCGGCATCCTCTGCAACAGCGGCGGATTCTTCTGCAACAAAAGCATCTAGTGCGACAGCGACTGATAGCTCCGCAACTAAGGCGCGTCCTCTGCGACGTAGCAGACTCTTCCGCTACGAAAGCGACGATCCAGTGCGACAGCGGCAGACTCCTCTGCAACAGCAGCAGACTCTTCTGCAACAAAAGCGAGCATCTAGTGCGACAGCAAAGCAGATAGCTCTGCGACAAAGCGCATCTTCCGCAACAGCGACTGACAGCTCCGCTGAAAGCGACATCAGTGCAACAGCGACGAGATAGCTCTGCAACTAAGGCAGACATCCTCTGCGACAGCGACAGATAGCTCTGCGACAAAAAGCCGCATCCAGTGCAACAGCGACTGATAGCTCTGCAACTAAAGGCGAGATTCTAGTGCAACAGCGCAGATAGCTCCGCAACTAAAAGCGAGCATCTAGTGCGACAGCGACAGACTCCTCTGCAACTAAGCGGCGTCTTCTGCAACAGCGACAGACTCTTCCGCTGACAGCAGACATCTAGTGCGACAGCGACTGATAGCTCTGCAACTAAGGCAGCGTCCTCTGCAACTGCTGCGGATTCCTCTGCAACAAAAGCTGCGTCTAGCGCAACAGCAGCTGATAGCTCCGCAACTAAGGCAGATTCTTCTGCAACAAAAGCAGAGTCTAGTGCTAATGCAGAAGCAGCAATCCAACAAAACATGGCTAATTCCGGTATTACACCAGGTACTAAAAATGGTAATGGTGCCATGGCGATTGGTGCTGGTTCTGAAGCTAATGGAGACTTTGCAAACGCCGTAGGTACAAATGCAAAAGCTCTTGCAGATAATGCAACAGCTCTTGGTGCTAATACAAGAGTTATGGCTGGTGCTACTAATTCTGTAGCTCTTGGTCAAGGTTCTGTAGCTGATCGTCCTAACACTGTAAGTGTTGGTTCTAAAGGTAATGAACGTACGATTACAAATGTAGCACCAGGTGAAGTTTCTGCTACTTCTACAGATGCAGTTAACGGTAGCCAATTGTATAGCGCAACACAAGGTACTATAAATGAATTAGCTTCTACAAATACTCGTGTAGATCGTGTAGGTGCTATGAGCGCAGCTATGGCATCCTTAAAACCATACTATGTAGACGGCACTGAAAAAGGTCAAATTATGGCTGGTGTAGGTTTATACCATGGTGAAAAAGCACTTGCTCTTGGCTATGGTTATGCACCAAATGATCGTTTGTTCTTAAATGCTTCTGTAGGTATTGCTAAACAAGAGCAAATGTACGGTATGGGTGCTACATGGCGTATTGGTGCCGGTGAAAGCCTAGTTAAGAAAAACAATCAAGCTATGGACAATCTTAAAGCTGAAAATGAAGAGCTTCAAGATCGCGTAGCAAAATTAGAAGCACTAGTTCAAAAACTAGTAGAAACTAAAGCATAATTCTTTATGCACACATAAACATATGGTTGTATATATTCATGTATGAATATGTATGATAGAAAAGCCACCACTCTTAATGAGTGGTGGCTGTGTTAAAGTTATCGAAAAATAAAAACAACATATTATTTTATAAAATTAACTAAATTAATTACATGAAAGATAAAGATATTATTAAATAGATTTGTATGAGATAAAAACACACATACTATTGTTAAATTATTTTATTTTCATAAAATATAACTGAATGATGTCTATACAAATTGATGTATAAAAATGGAATATTTTTAGATTATATATACATAGAATAAAATAAATAATACATATATTACCTGTGATTATAAGAAATTTTGTGAGAAAGAAAAATTATTAAATATTCTATTTTTTGATGATATTCATTGTGTTGAAATAGTAAAATATGATAAAATTATGAAAATATAGCTGGAAATTATAATTATAGCAAATTCCCATATATATTAGTTATTAAAACTACATTTTAGAGATATACAGCATATAGTTTTTGAGGGTACTTTGTAAAGAGGAAAGAAAATGAATAAGATTTTTAAAGTAATTTGGTCTAAGTCGAAACAGTGCTACATTGTAGTATCTGAAATCGCAAAAGAACAAAACAGGAAAAAAAGAAAATTGTAGTAGCTAGTATTTTAGCGACACTAGCTATGGCTGGAACTATGCAAAGTGTTGATGCTCGCAATTCCAGAAGGGAATGCAACTGGCAACGATGCATTTGCCATTGGCCAGCAATCTAATGTAAATGGAGCTTTTGGCTTTGCATAGGTAATAATGCTAAGTTTAATAGTGGTACATTGGGTTTTGCTATAGGTGTAAACTCAGAGGCGACAAGTAACCAGTCAATTGCTATTGGTTATCTAAAAGTCAAAAGCGCAGGTAGAAATATTGGTGGTGGTGGTGATCCAGCCTTAGCTGTTGGTGCTGGTGCTAAGGCCACTGAAGGAGGCGCAACTGCGATTGGTATGGTTGCAAATGCTTCTAATACTTTTGCCACTGCAATTGGTAAGAGTGCGGCAGCTAGTGGGGATTCATCAATTGCTATTGGTCAGAATACAAAGGCAACTCAAGAAAAAGCAATAGCGATTGGTGATGCCTCTCAAGCAACTAATATTGGTGCTACCGCATTAGGTCGATCTTCTGAAGCAACGAGAGCATCAGCTACCGCATTAGGGGTCTCTAGCCAGTGCTACAGGTACACTAGCTACTGCTGTGGGTATGCAAGCATCTGCATCTGGAAATGAGTCGCTAGCTATTGGTACAACCGCAAGTGCAACTAGTGGTAGATCATTAGCTGTTGGTACGAACGCCAAAGCTACGGGTGAAAATTCCGTAGCTGTTGGTAGTGGTGCGGGTGGCTCTGGACCGCGAGGATTTGCAAGTAGCATAAATTCCTCGGGTTCGGTTGTTAATTCACTTAAGACTATTAATTATGCCACTACTGCGGATGGTGATAATGCGGTTGCCTTAGGTTTTTATGCGAATGCTAAGAATAGTGGGGTCGCAGTAGGTCAGAATGCTTTAGCTGCAACAGGTGGCGTGGCTATTGGTAAAGGTATTCTAGAGGATACGGGCAATAATCTTGCAGGTGGGGTTGCAATCGGCCAAGACTCTGCATCAACAGGTGCTTATTCATTAGCGATGGGACGACATGCTTTTGCTAGTGGTTCCACTTCTATGGCTATAGGCTATGAGGCAAGTGCCAACGGTAACTTTGCCGTTGCTATGGGCCGAAATGTGACGGCTACAGGAACATCTACAGCAATAGGTCGTCATGCGGTAGCCTCTAATGGTGGTTTAGCTATTGGTAGTCAAGAGAATGATGCATCTAACGATAGGACAACCGCCTCTGCAAAAGGTGCTGTAGCTATTGGTAAGAATACTAAGGCTACTTCAGAAGATGCAGTAGCGATTGGTACAAATGCACAAGCGACTTTACAAGGTGCTGTTGCGCTAGGTAGTGGTTCTACAACGGCGACAGGAGCTACAAGTCAAGGCTCTACTACGATTAATGGTATTACCTATAATTTTGCAGGTGCCACAGGCAATCCAAATATGCAAGTTTCTGTAGGTAGTGCTGGCGCAACACGACAAATTAAAAATGTCGCAGCAGGGGAAGTATCTGCTACAAGTACAGATGCTATTAATGGATCCCAATTATATGCTGTAGCAAGTGCTGTTAAACCGCTAAAATACGTATCTGTGAACTCTACAGCGTCAGGTACTGGTAGTAACGTTGATAATGATGGTGCAAAAGGTTCTAATTCTATTGCCATAGGACCATCTAGTACAGTTACAAGGCAAAATGGTATTGCTATTGGTAGTGGTGCGCAATCTTTAAGTGAAGATAGCGTTGTTATTGGTAGAAATGCAAAAGCAGAAACTAAGCCTGGTGCGGGCTTAACAACTACAAGTCGTGCAATTGTTATAGGATCAAATTCTCGTGTAGCAGCCGATATAACACAAGGTATTGCCATTGGTAGTGGTAATTCTCCAGATGAAGGTGCTGTTATTACAGGTGATCAATCCATTGCTATTGGTGGCAATGTAAAGGTTGATGGTCATGCCGCTATTGCCATCGGTGGCGATGATGCCAGAAAAGCTGCAAATCAGCAAGTCTCTTATACGAACACTAATGATACTGAAGTTACTGGTACCTTAAGAAATGCAATTCTTGATCTAACAGGGTATGATTTGTCAAAATATAAAGGCACTACAGCAGGACATGCTGGTGTAGCCTATGGTACAAGTGCTCTTGCCGGTAATGCAGGGGTTGCAGTGGTACTGCGACCGACAGTATGACTCGTATGAATGATAAAGGCCAGGTTGTTAATGATAACCCTGTTACTAATGCTGTAGCTATTGGTACCGGCGCTCGTGCTAACTTTGATAACTCTGTAGCTATCGGTGGTGGTTCTAATACTGACCGTTATGCAACAAAACAAGTGAATGCAATTATTGATGGTGTAGAAGTTAAATGGTCTGGCGGTGAAAACATTTCTCCTGGTGACGTTGTTTCCTTTGGTGCTAAAGGTTTTGAACGTCAGCTTAAAAATGTAGCGCCAGGTGAAGTTTCTCAAACAAGTACAGATGCTATCAATGGTTCTCAAATCTACTCTCTAGCTCGTAAAGTTACCAACATTATGAACGGTGGGGCAGGTAGTGTTGTTAATGTAAATGCATCAGGCGAACCTCTTACAAAGGTTGTAACAGGTACAGGGGCATCTAAGGTTGAGAGATACTACCGTACAGTAGATGTTGAGGATGATGGTACGTTAAAAAATGGTGCTATTGCACAGACTCCAACATCATTATCCTTAGTAAATGTTGACCAAACAAATGTAAACCAACAAACACAAGTGCCTCGTACACTTGGTAATGTGGCCGATGGTGTGAAGGATAATGATGCAGTTAACGTATCTCAACTAAATGCAGCTAAGGTAAAATACTTCTCGGTAAACTCTACAGTTACAGGAAACCGAGATAATACAGGGGCTACAGGTGTTAATGCTATTGCTATTGGACCTGCAGCAACAGCGACAAAGGCCCAATCTATTGCTTTAGGTAATAGTGCAACAGCAGGTGGCACTGATTCTATTGCAATTGGTAATGGTAGTGTTGCGGCAGATAAAGTTGCTCCGGTTGCCATTGGTCAAGGTGCCCAAGCCAATGGAGACTTTAGCGTTGCTTTAGGCGGAGGCAATTGGCAATTTAAGGGTGCTCAGGCTAATGGTGTTGGTACAACTGCACTTGGTACATACTCAAAGACCGCTTCAGACACAAATTACCAAACGGTTGTGGGGTTTGGTGCTAATACAACTAAAGCTAATGCAACTGCAATTGGATATAACTCTGCAGTAAGTACTGAAGGCGGTGTTGCTCTTGGAGCGAATTCTTCTTCAAGTACAGGTCGTACTGTAGGTTATAATCCTAATGATGGACGTACAAATACATATAGTGCTCTTACAGGAAATGTAATACGTAGCACAACTGGTGCGGTAGCTGTGGGTAATGGTACAGACGTGACACGTCAGATTACTGGAGTTGCAGCAGGTACAAATGATACTGATGCAGTTAACGTAGCACAATTGAAGAGCGTTAATCTTGCTTTTGTTGGTGATAGTGGTTTTGGTGATGTTAATCTCGCCAATAATGATACGACTAAAAGATTTGCTGTTAAAGGCGACTCTACCTACCTTACAACACGTGCCAATGGTAATTTGATTACTGTGTCTGCTAATAAGAAGGATATTAGTGTTACTAATGGAACTGCTAGAGCTGATGCAGGCATGGCAGATGCTAAAAATGTAGCAGAAGCGATCAATAAGGCGGTTTCACAAAATGCATATACCTGGAATTTAACGGCAGATAACGATACGGCTGGTAGTCGATCTACTATCAATAAAGAAGGTACTGTTAAATTCAGTGGTGATCAAAATATTACGGTAGCAAGAAATGGTAATACCATTACTCAAGCTTGAATAAGTCCATTATCGTTGACTCTGTGAAAGCTAATAACTCCGTTACAACGGGATCTGGCTCAAATCAAATTACTCTTGATGGTACAACTGGTGCCATAACAGGTAAAACTTTCAGCGGACAATCCTTTACTGCTGGCGATAATGTGTTGAGTAATACTACTTTACAAATTGGCTCACCTACGAATGGTAATAATTTAACTATTACCAAAGATGGTTTGACTTCAAAAGCAGGAACTAAAACAGCAAAGTTTGGTGCTAATGGTATTGATGCAGCAGGTCAACAAATCACGAATGTCTCTAGCGGTGGAAATGTAGGAACTAATGCAGCTAATATTACGGATGTTAAGAATGCGGTGTCTGATGTTACATTAAAATTAGATACAAATTCTAAAACTGGCACTGTTAAGCTCAGTGAAAGTCCACTTAAAGTCATTGGTGCTAATGGTATTAGAACTGATTTAGTTGGTACAAACAATGGCAGTCTTGTTGTTGGCCTAGATAGCAATACTGTAAATGCTACGACTAAAGGTATTGGTTTAACTGGAGATACAGGATCCACAGGTCTCAAGTATCTAAAAGATGGGGATGCATCCTTTTAAAGTAGCTGGTGATGGTAATCTAGTTACTACAAAGGCCTCTGCTACAGGTGTACAAGTAGCTGTTGATACAGCAAAAGTAAAAGATTTAGCTGTAGAGGCTGTTACTGTAAGCAAGGCTAATACAGCAGATAATCCTATTACTGTAACGCCGACAGCAGGTACTAATTCCAAAGACTATGCTATTGGTATTGATACTACAAAATTAGCTAGTAAAACAGATTTAACATATCGTGCTAATAGTGATACAGATGCTAATGCACAAAAAGTATCCTTAGCAAAAGGTCTTAACTTTGTAAATGGTGATAATACTGTTGCAACGGTTGCTGCAGATGGCAAAGTGTCCTATGACCTTAATGCGGCTACTAAAACTAAAATTGATGAATCTGCCACTGCTGTTGCGAGAAATATCTCTCTTGGCGCAGATAGTGGTACAGCATCTAGCCAATCCTTAAAAGATGGTGATGTAGCTTTTAATGTAAAAGGTGCTACTGGTGACTATGTATCTACAAAGATGAATGGTAACACTGTAGAGGTTTCTACAACTCGTGCTACTATCGATAGTGATGCAAATACAGGTGCTGCATCTGTAACCGGTAATGATGGTTTAGCTACGGCTAAAAATGTCGCGAGTGCTATTAACTCTGCTGTTAATGGTTTATCTCAAAACTTAAACATTAGTGATGGTACAACAGATAGTACTGAGCACTTAAAAATCAAAAGTTAACTGTTACAGGTACGGGAAGCGACAACAGCGACTGTTAATAATCAAACTATTACTGTTAATGTGGCAGAGGGAACACTTTCAAATAATGCTGACGGTACTGTGAAAGCAGATGCTGCTGGTGTAGCAACAACTAAAAATGTTGCCGACGTTATTAATAAGTCTATCTCTGATAATCAATATAGCTGGAAACTATCTGCTAATGGCGAAGCTAATACTGCAACTGTAGGTAAAAGGTGATACTGTAGATTTCACTGGCGATACTAATATTACAGTTGATCGTAATAACAAAAATATTTCTGTTAGCCTAAATAAAAATCTTACAGACATGAAACTCTATATCTCTTGGTAATGCAAGAGGAGAAACAATTTTCCTAAATGGTAGAGATGGTAGTATTAAAGCTGGTAAAGCTGAATTTAAAGATAATGTTGGTGCTGGTTCGACTATTACTAGCGATCAGTTAAGCTTTACAAACGGAGCAACTGGTGCTAATGAATCCACAACTACTATTGCTTTAGACACGGTATCTATTCAATCAGGACCTAATAACAGTGCTCTTACATCTAAATATCTCATGTTTAGTGATGAAGATGGCAATAATGCAGAAGGCAGTGCCAAAGGTATGGGCTTCCAAAATGCCGCTGGTAAAACGGTTCAGTTTAGTCTTGATGAAATCAAGGCTGGTGGCAACAAGATTCAAGAGGTAGCAGAAGGTACAGCTGATACAGACGCGGTAAATGTAAAACAGTTGAAAGACACTGTGGCAAGTCAAACATTAACCTACCGTGCGAATACTGCAGCTGATGCAGATGCTAAATCTGTAAAATTATCTAAAGGCTTAGACTTTGTAGATGGGGCATCTACTGTTGCTACTGTTGATAATGATGGAAAAGTATCCTTTGATTTAAATACAGCTACTAAAACTAAGATTGATGATTCTGCCACTGCTGTTGCAAGAAACATCTCTCTTGGCGCAGATAGCGGTACCGCATCTAGTCAATCCTTAAAAGATGGCGATGTAGCTTTCAATGTAAAAGGTGCTACTGGTGACTATGTATCTACTAACATGAATGGTAACACTGTAGAAGTATCTACAAAACGTGCTACTATCAACAGTGATGCAAATACAGGTGCTGCATCTGTAACAGGTAATGATGGCCTTGCAACTGCTAAAAATGTTGCCGATGCAATTAACAAAGGCTGCTGATGCGGCTAAAGCTGGTGCGGCATGGAACCTTACAACGAACTCTAGTACAACAGATAAAACATCTGTACAAGGTGGCGATACAGTAGATCTTATCAATGGCGATAATATCGTCATCACACAAGATGGTACAGATAAAAAGAAAATTACTGTAGCTACTAAGAAAGGATCTTACTGTAGATTCTGTTACAGCTGGTAATACAGTTATCAATACATCTGGTTTAACAAATGGTACAACTGCTATTACTGGTTCAGGCATCACAACTGATAAAGTGACTGTAGGCGGAATCTCTATTGATAAAACTGATGGCATCAATGCTGGTGGTAAAGCTATCTCCAATGTTGCTAGCGGTGGTACAACAGATACAAATGCAGCTAATATTGGTGACGTTAAGCAAGCCGTTGCTAATTTATCTCAAAAACTTAAACATTACTGATGGTACTAATAATGGTACTGTTGACCTTAAAAACCAAAAACTTAATGTAGCAGGTGCAAATGGTGTTACAGCAACTGTAAATAATCAAACCATTACAGTTGGTTTAGATGCTAATACTGTTAATGCTACAACTAAAGGTATTGGCCTCACTGCTGATACAGGCTCTACAGGTAATAAATACCTTAAAGATGGTGACGTATCCTTTGCAGTCACTGGTGATGGCAATCTTGTGAGCACATCTGCTACTGCAGCCGGTGTGAAAGTTGCGGTTGATGCGGCTAAGGTAAAAGACTTGGCTGTAGATGCTGTTACAGTAAGTAAAGATGCTCAAGCAGATAATCCTATTACAGTAACGCCAACAGCGGGTACTAACTCTAAAGATTATGCTATCGGTATCGATACTACGAAGCTTGCAGCTAAAACTGATTTAACATACCGTGCAAATAATGATACTGATGCTAATGCAAAGAAAGTATCCTTAGCTAAAGGTCTTAACTTTGTAAATGGTACATTAACAACAGCGTCCATCGATACCGATGGGGTAGTAAAATACGATGTAAATACAGCAACTATCACAGCTGGTGCAGACGGCACCGTAACAGGTCCAACTACTGATGGTGTAGCGACAGCACAAAACGTAGCTGATGCGATTAACGCAGCTAAAAAAGCAGCTAAAACTGAAATCACTGCTAATACAGGTGAAGCGCATAATGCTACAACAGGTAATGTAACCCTTTACATCTACTACTGCTGCTGATGGTTATACTATCTATGACGTAAAACTCAACGATAAAGTAACCCTTGGTACTGGTGCTAATGCTGTAACTATGGATGGTACAACAGGTAAAGCTACAATTGGTTCCTCTGTTGTAGATGGTGTAAATAACACAATTACAACTGGTGGTGCTAATGCAGTTGCTTTAGATGGTACTGCAGGTACAGTGACTGGTTTAACTAATAAAGATTGGACGCCTGGCGTAACTAAAGCCGTAACTGGCCGTCTCGCCACAGAAGATCAATTACAAAAGGTAGCAGATGCGCATCTAGCCAAACTTGGAACATTACAGCAGATAAAGCTGGTACAACTGGTGCTCAAACAGGTACTAAGAAAAATGCTACTGTTGGTAAGGATCAAACTGTTGAATTAGTCGCAGGTGATAACCTTACAATCAACCAAGATGAACGTAAGTTTACTTATTCCTTGAATAAAAATCTTGCTGGTTTAACAAGTGTATCTGTTGGTGATGGGTACAACTGAAACGATCAAACTCGATGGTGCTACAGGTAAAATTACTGCTAAAAACGCAGCTATCGGTGGCGTGACTATCGATGGTGACAATAAGCATGTAACTGGCTTTATCCAATACGACTTGGAATGGTACGGCTACAACTGGTCGTGCTGACAACAGAAGACCAATTGAAAGCTGTAGCCGATACTGCTAAAGCCACAACTGATGCAGTTAACTTGAAATTCTCTGGCGATACTAATACATCTGCTGGTGTAGTAAATCTTAAAGATGATACATTCAACATCGGTGGCGATGGCAAATATGTATCTACTGATGCGAATGGCAAAGACTTAACTGTAAAAGTATCTGAAACAGAGGTTAAAAAATCTGCTGTAGCGGCTGTAAGAGTAAGCACAGATACAACTGATGCTAACAATCCAATTTCTGTAACACCGACAACAAGTGCGGATGGTACGACTAAGGATTACAAGGTAACGATTGATGGTACTAAGATTGCGAATAAGACAAACTTGTCTTATAAAGCCAATGATGGTACAGCTAAACAAGTTTCCTTGGCAGATGGCTTGAACTTTAAGAATGGTACATTAACAACAGCATCCATCGATGATGCAGGTGTTGTAAAATACGATGTAAATACAGCAACTATCACTGCTGGTGCAGATGGTACTGTAACAGGTCCAACAACAGATGGCGTTGCAACAGCACAAAACGTAGCTGATGCGATTAACGCAGCTAAAAAAGCAGCTAAAACTGAAGTCACTGCCAATACCAGTGAAGCCGCTAATGCTACAACAGGTAATGTAACCCTTACATCTACTACAGGCGCAGATGGTCATACTATTTACGACGTAAAACTCAATGATAAGGTGACCCTTGGTACTGGTAATAACGCTGTAACAATTGACGGCACAGCTGGTAAAGCTACAATTGGCTCCTCTGTTGTAGACGGTGTAAATAACACAATTACAACTGGTGGTGCGAATGCCGTTACATTAGACGGCGCAACGGCAAAAGTGACTGCTGGCGTAACAACTATTGATGGCGTGACTGGCACAATTACCACTGGTGGTACAAACTCTGTTAAGGTAGATGGTCAAACTGGTACAGTGACTGGTTTTGACTAATAAAGATTGGACCCCTGGCGTAACTAAAGCCGTAACTGGTCGTGCTGCTACAGAAGATCAATTACAAAAGGTAGCAGACGCTGCATCTAGCCAAACTTGGAATATTACAGCAGATAAAGCAGGTACAACTGGTGCACAAACAGGTACTAAGAAAAATGCTACTGTTGGTAAGGATGAAACTGTTGAATTAGTGGCAGGGACTAACCTTACAATTAATCAGGATGAACGTAAGTTTACATATTCCTTGAATAAAGATCTTGCTGGCTTAACGAGTGTATCTGTTGGTACTGGTACAACTGAAACCATTAAACTCGATGGCGCAACTGGTAAAATTACTGCTAAGAATGCAGCTATTGGCGGCGTAACGGTTGATGGAGATAACAGCCATGTAACTGGCCTATCCAATACAACATGGAATGGTACAGCTACCACTGGTCGTGCAGCTACTGAAGATCAATTGAAAGCTGTAGCCGATACTGCTAAAGCGAAAACTGATGCAGTTAACTTGAAATTCTCTGGCGATACTAATACATCTGCTGGTGTAGTCAATCTTAAAGATGATACATTCAACATCATTGGCGATGGTAAATATGTAACTACTGACGCGAACGGTAAAGATTTAACTGTAAAAGTATCTGAAGCAGAGGTTAAAAAATCTGCCGTAGCTGCTGTAACAGTAAGTACTGATACCACGGATGCTAATAATCCGATTTCTGTAACACCGACAACAAGTGCGGATGGCACAACTAAGGATTACAAGGTAACTATTGATGGTACTAAGATTGCGAATAAGACAAACTTGTCTTATAAAGCAAATGATGGTACAGCTAAACAAGTTTCCTTGGCAGATGGGTTGAACTTCAAAAATGGTACTCTTACAACAGCATCCATCGATGATGCAGGTGTTGTAAAATACGATGTAAATACAGCAGCTATCACTGCTGGCACAGATGGCACTGTAACAGGTCCAACTACAGATGGTGTTGCAACAGCACAAAATGTAGCTGATGCGATTAACGCAGCTAAAAAAGCATCTAAAACAGAAATCACTGCTAATACTGGTGAAGCAGCAAATGCTACAACAGGTAATGTGACCCTTACATCTACTACGGCTGCTGACGGTCATACTATTTACGACGTAAAACTCAATGACAAAGTGACCCTTGGTACTGGAGCTAATGCTGTAACAATTGATGGTACTGCTGGTAAAGCTACTGTTGGTACTGCTGTTGTAGATGGTGTAAATAACACAATCACCACAGGTGGTGCTAACGCAGTTACCTTAGATGGTGCGGCAGGTACTGTGAAAACTGGTACTGTAACCGTAACTGGTGGTACAACAAACGATATTACAGGCTTGTCCAACACAACTGTAACAGCAGCTGACTTTGCAACCAAAGGCCGTGCCGCTACGGAAGAACAATTAAAAGCAGTAGGGGAACAAACATGGCAAATCACGGCAGACAAAGATGCCGCTACATCTGGTGCCCAAACAGGTACTAAGAAGGATGCTAAGGTTGGTAAAGACGACAAAGTTCAATTGATCGCTGGTGAAAACCTCACAGTGAACCAAAACGAACGAGACTTCACATACTCCTTGAATAAAGACCTTGTGAAGATGAACTCTGCAACCTTCGAAGCAACAGGTGGTAAAACAACTGTTATTAAAGGCGATAGCATCGCTCAAACTGACGGCACTAAGACCAATACATCTACAGCCGCTGGTAACACAGTAGTTGATGGTACTAAGTCCACAGAAACAACTGCAGCTGGTCAAGTAATTAAAGATGGTGCTAAAACTAATACATCTACTGTTGATGAAAACACATTAGTGAATGGTGCTAAATCTAACAAAACAACTGTAGACAGCAATGTAATTGATGATGGAAATGGTAATGTAAATACATCTAATGCTACATCCAATACAATTACAGATGGCACAAATACAAGTACCATCAGTGCAGGTAAAGCACAAATTGGTACAGTTGGTATCGATGGTGTAGCAAGTAATATTACTACAGGCGGTGCTAATGCTGTTGTGCTTAATGGTGCAGATGGTACCGTTAAGACAGGTACAGTAATACTAACTGGTGGTACAACAAACGATATCACTGGCTTGTCCAATACAACTGTAAATTCTCCGGACTTTGCTACAAGAGGCCGTGCCGCTACTGAAGAACAATTGAAAGCAGTAGGGGAACAAACATGGCAAATTACGGCAGACAAAGATGCCGCTACATCTGGTAACCAAACAGGTACTAAGAAGGATGCTAAGGTTGGTAAAGACGACAAAGTTCAATTGATCGCTGGTGAAAACCTCACAGTGAACCAAAACGAACGAGACTTTACATACTCCTTGAATAAAGACCTTGTGAAGATGAACTCTGCAACCTTTGAAGCAACAGGTGGTAAAACAACTGTTATTACAGGTGATAGCATCGCTCAAACTGATGGCACTAAGACAAATAGATCTACAGCGGCTGGTAATACAGTAGCTGATGGTACTAAGTCCACAGAAACGACTGCAGCTGGTCAAGTAATTAAAGATGGTGCTAAAACTAATACATCTACTGTTGATGAAAACACATTAGTGGATGGTGCTAAATCTAATAAAACAACTGTAGACAGCAATGTAATTGATGATGGCAATGGCAATGTAAATACATCTAATGCTACATCCAATACAATTACTGATGGCACAAATACAAGTACAATCACTGCTGGTAAAGCAACTATTGGTTCCTCCATTATTGATGGTGTAAATAACACATTCACCACTGGTGGTGCCAATGCCGTTAAGTTAGATGGTGCTGCAGGTACTGTGAAAACTGGTACTGTAACCGTAACTGGTGGTACTACAAACGACATTACTGGCTTGTCCAATACAACTGTAAATGGTGCTGACTTTGCAACAAAAGGACGTGCCGCTACGGAAGAACAATTGAAACAGGTAGGGGAACAAACATGGCAAATCACTGCAGACAAAGATGCTACTACATCTGGTAACCAAACAGGTACTAAGAAGGATGCTAAAGGTTGGTAAAAGACGACAAAGTTCAATTGATCGCTGGTGAAAACCTCACAGTAAACCAAAACGAACGAGACTTCACATACTCCTTGAATAAAGACCTTGTGAAGATGAACTCTGCAACCTTTCGAAGCCACAGGTGGTAAAACAACTGTTATTACAGGCGATAGCATCGCTCAAACTGACGGTACTAAGACCAATACATCTACAGCGGCTGGTAATACAGTAGTTGATGGTGGTAAATCTACAGCAACTACAGCTGATGGTACAACTGTGACTAATGGTGCTGACTCCACTGCAACAACAGCAGCAGGTGCAACAGTAACTACTGCAAATGGTAATACTAATTACACTCGACTGATGGTGTACGTATCAATACAATTGGTAAGGATCTAGTATCCTTAACAGACGCTGGCTTAGATAATGGCAATAATGTCATTAAAAATGTAGCAAGTGGTCATGTAAATAATGATGATACAGATAACACAAATGCAGCTAATATTGCCGACGTGAGAAAGCACGACTACAGTAACTGCTAACGATGGTGAAGCTGAAATGCCACAACAGGTAATGTCACCCTTACATCTACTACAGCTACTGATGGTCATACTATTTACGACGTAAAACTCAACGATACAGTGACACTTGGTACTGGTAGTAATGCTGTAACAATTGACGGCACAGCAGGCAAAGCTACTATTGGTTCCTCTGTTGTGGATGGTGTAAATAACACAATCACTACAGGCGGTGCTAATGCAGTTGCTTTAGATGGTCCGTGCAGGTACTGTGAAAAACTGGTACAGTAATAGTAACTGGTGGTACAACAAACGACATTACTGGTTTGTCTAACACAACTGTAAATGCTGCTGATTTTGCAACCAAAGGCCGTGCCGCTACGGAAGAACAATTGAAAGCAGTAGGGGAACAAACATGGCAAATCACGGCAGACAAAGAAGCTACTACATCTGGTAACCAAACAGGTACTAAGAAGGATGCTAAGGTTGGTAAAGACGACAAAGTTCAATTGATTGCAGGTGAAAACCTCACAGTGAACCAAAACGAACGAGACTTCACATACTCCTTGAATAAAGACCTTGTGAAGATGAACTCTGCAACCTTTGAAGCCACAGGTGGTAAAACAACTGTTATTACAGGCGATAGCATCGCTCAAACTGACGGCACTAAGACCAATATATCTACAGCCGCTGGTAACACAGTAGTTGATGGTGGTAAATCTACAGCAACTACAGCTGATGGTACAACTGTGACTAATGGTGCTGACTCCACTGCAACAACAGCAGCGGGTACAACTGTAACTTCTGCGAATGGTAATACTAATTACGCCGCTGATGGTGTACGTATCAATACAACAGGTAAAAACCCTGTATCCTTGACTGATGCTGGTTTAGATAATGGCAATCATGTTATTAAAAATGTAGCAAGTGGTCATGTAAATAATGATGATACAGACAACACAAATGCAGCTAATATTGCAGATGTTAAAAAAGCTACCACAACTGTAACAGCTAATAATGGCGAAGCAGCAAATGCTACAATAGGCAATGTAACGCTTACATCTACTACGGCTACTGATGGTCATACAATCTATGACGTAAAACTCAATGACAAAGTGACCCTTGGTACTGGATCTAATGCTGTAACAATCGATGGTACAGCAGGCAAAAGCTACATTGGTTCCTCTGTTGTAGACGGTGTAAATAACACATTCAGCACTGGTGGTGCTAATGCCGTTAAGTTAGATGGTGCTGCAGGTACTGTGAAAACTGGTACTGTAACCGTAACTGGTGGTACTACAAACGACATTACTGGATTGTCCAATACAACTGTAAATAGTGCAGACTTTTGCAACTCAAAAGGCCAGTCTTAGCTACGGAAGAACAATTGAAAGCAGTAGGGGAACAAACATGGCAGATCACTGCAGACAAAGATGCTACTACATCTGGTAACCAAACAGGTACTAAGAAGGATGCTAAGGTTGGTAAAGACGACAAAGTTCAATTGATCGCTGGTGAAAACCTTACAGTGAACCAAAATGAACGAGACTTCACATACTCCTTGAATAAAGATCTTGTGAAGATGAACTCTGCAACCTTCGAAGCTACAGGTGGTAAAAGAACTGTTATTACAGGCGATAGAATCGCTCAAACTGACGGTACTAAGACAAATACATCTACAGCGGCTGGTAATACAGTAGCTGATGGTACTAAGTCCACAGAAACGACTGCAGCTGGTCAAGTGATTAAGGATGGTGCTAAGACTAATACATCTACAGTTGATGAAAACACATTGGTTGATGGTACAAAATTCAATAAGACTACTGTAGATAGCAATGTAATTGATGATGGCAATGGTAATGTAAATACATCTAATGCGACATCTAATACTATTGCTAATGGTGCTGACTCCACTGCAACAACTGCAGCAGGTACAACAGTAACTAACGCTAACGGTAATACGAATTATGCAGCCGATGGTGTACGTATCAATACAATAGGTAAAAACCCTGTATCCTTGACTGATGCTGGTTTAGATAATGGCAATAATGTTATTAAAAATGTAGCAAGTGGTCATGTAAATAATGATGATACAGATAACACAAATGCAGCTAATATTGCAGATGTTAAAAAGGCTACCACAACTGTAACAGCTAATAATGGCGAAGCAGCAAATGCTACAACCGGTAATGTAACGCTTACATCTACTACGGCTGCTGACGGTCATACAATCTATGACGTAAAACTCAACGACAAAGTGACCCTTGGTACTGGTGCTAATGCTGTAACAATCGATGGTACAGCTGGTAAAGCCACTGTTGGTACTGCTGTTGTAGACGGTGTAAATAATACAATTACAACTGGTGGTGCTAATGCAGTTGCCTTAGATGGTGCTGCAGGTACTGTGAAAACTGGTACTGTAACCATAACTGGTGGTACTACAAACGATATTACTGGCTTGTCCAATACAACTGTAAATAGTGCAGACTTTGCAACAAAAGGCCGTGCCGCTACGGAAGAACAATTGAAACAAGTAGGGGAACAAACATGGCAAATCACGGCAGATAAAGATGCTACTACATCTGGTAACCAAACAGGTACTAAGAAGGATGCTAAGGTTGGTAAAGACGACAAAGTTCAATTGATCGCTGGTGAAAACCTTACAGTGAACCAAAACGAACGAGATTTCACATACTCCTTGAATAAAGACCTTGTGAAGATGAACTCTGCAACCTTTGAAGCCACAGGTGGTAAAACAACTGTTATTACAGGCGATAGCATTGCGCAAACTGACGGCACTAAAACCAATACATCTACAGCTGCTGGTAACACAGTAGTTGATGGCACTAAGTCCACAGAAACAACTGCAGCAGGTCAAGTAATTAAAGATGGTGTTAAAACTAATACATCCACTGTTGATGAAAACACATTAGTTGATGGTACAAAATCCAATAAGACTACTGTAGATAACAATGTAATCGATGATGGCAATAGTAATGTAAATACATCCAATGCTACATCCAATACAATTACTGATGGTACAAATACAAGTACAATCACTGCAGGTAAAGCACAAATTGGTACAGTTGGTATCGATGGTGTAACAAGCAAGCTCACTACAGGCGGTGCTAATGCTGTTGTTCTTAATGGTGCAGATGGGACCGTTAAGACAGGTACAGTAACCGTAACTGGTGGTACAACAAACGATATTACTGGATTGTCCAATACAACTGTAAATAGTGCAGACTTTGCAGCCAAAGGCCGTGCCGCTACGGAAGAACAATTGAAACAAGTAGGGGAACAAACATGGCAAATCACGGCAGACAAAGATGCTACTACATCTGGTGCCCAAACTGGTACTAAGAAGGATGCTAAGGTTGGTAAAGACGATAAAGTTCAATTGATCGCTGGTGAAAACCTTACAGTGAACCAAAACGAACGAGATTTCACATACTCCTTGAATAAAGACCTTGTGAAGATGAACTCTGCAACCTTTGAAGCCACAGGTGGTAAAACAACTGTTATTACAGGCGATAGTATTGCGCAAACTGACGGTACTAAGACTAATACATCTACAGCTGCTGGCAACACAGTAGCTGATGGCACTAAGTCCACAGAAACGACTGCAGCCGGTCAAGTAATTAAAGATGGTGCTAAAACTAATATATCTACTGTTGATGAAAACACATTAGTGGATGGTGCTAAATCTAACAAAACAACTGTAGACAGCAATGTAATTGATGATGGCAATGGCAATGTAAATACAGCCAAAGCTACCTCCAATACAATTACTGATGGTACAAATACTACAGAAGCAACAGCTAGCACTGTAACTGTCAAAGATAATGCTGGTAACAGCACAGTTATCACTAAAGATACGATTACAACAGGTACTGGTGCTAATAAGGTGACTGTTGATGGTACTGCTGGTAAAGTAACTGCAGGCTCTGCAGTTGTAGATGGTGTGAATAACACAATCACTACAGGTGGTGCTAATTCTGTTAAATTAGATGGTGCCGATGGTACTGTTACTGGTTTAACAAATACAGCATGGACACCAGGCGTTACAAAAGCTGTGTCTGGTCGTGCTGCTACAGAAGATCAATTGCAACAAGTATCTGATGCAGTAGGTGCTGGTTGGAATATAAATTCTGGTACAGTAGCTGGGTCTACTGGTGAAGCTAATGGTTCTGCTAAGACTAAGGTGTCTAGTGGTGAAGAGGTTCAATTACAAGCTGGTAATAATCTTATTATTGACCAAAATGGTAAAACTTTAGCGTACTCTTTGAACAAAAATCTTAAAGCTATGGAGTCTGCTATATTCAATGCCACTGGTGGTAAAACGACTGTTATCAAAGGCGATAGTATTGTTCAAACTGATGGTGGTAAAACTAATACATCTAACGCGGCTGGTAATACTGTTGTAGATGGTACAAAATCTACAGCAACTACGGCAGGGGGCACTACTATTACTGATGGTCCTAAGACGAACACAAGCACAGCAGATAAAAATGTTATTGCTGATGGTGCAGGCAATACAAATACATCAAATGCAACATCTAATACGATAGCTGATCCGAATGGCAATACGAATACTGCTACAGCAACTACGAATACTTTGGCAGATAATGCGGGCAACGCTAACGTATCTAATGCTACAATTAATCGCTTGACAGATAATGCAGGCAATTCTAATGTATCTAATGCGACTAGCAATACTTTGAAAAATGCTGCTGGTGATGAAACTAAGGTTGACGCTAAAGGTGCAACTGTTAAAGATGCAGCTGGTAATACAACAAATGTTGCTTCTACTGGTGCAACAGTAACAAATGCAGCAGGCGATACAACTAAGGTTGAGGCTACGGGCACTACTGTAGCAGATGCTGCTGGCAACAAGGCTACTTTCACTAAGGATGGTGTAACAATTACAAAACCTGGTAAAGATACAGTGTCCTTAACTGGTAATGGCCTTGATAATGGCAATAATAAGATTGTTAATGTTGCAGATGGTACAAATGACACGGATGCTGTTAATGTACGTCAACTAGATGCTAAAACTAAGGCGGCCACAACTGAATTAACTGCTAATGGTGGTGAAAGCGCCGATAATACTACTGGTAATATTGTGTTGACTAAAACTATTGCTCCAGATGGTCATATCATTTACGACAACAAGTTAAACGATAAGATTACCTTGGGGGTAGCTGATCCAACAAAAGCAATTACTGTGGATGGTACAAATGGTACTATCAAAGCTGGTAAAAATGGTAATGCTGTAGTAATTAATGGTACAGATGGCACTATTAAAGCTGGCGATGGTATAAATGCTGTTGCTATTGATGGCGTTAATGGTTCTGTGAAAGTAGCAGATAAGATTGCTCTTAATGGTAAGGATGGTAAGGCCACTATTGGTACAGTAGGTATTGATGGCAAAGATGGTATTATTACTACAGGTGGTAATAATCCTGTTGCTGTAAATGGTAAAGATGGTACTGTAACAGGTTTAACTAATAAAACGTGGGATCCTAACAACATTACTTCTGGCCGTGCAGCTACTGAAGATCAAGTTCAATCTGCTTAGCTAATGCAGGCTGGGATGCTACCGTTGGTACTGAAGGTTCTGGTGTAAACAGCACACCAAGTGCAACACCAGAAAAAATTAGACCAAATGAAACGCTTACTTTCAAAGCAGGGCAATAATATGATGGTTAGCCATGCAGGTAAAACAATTAGTTATGCTGTAAATCCAGAGCTTACAGATATGAAATCTGCTACATTTAAAGATGCAGCGGGCAATACAACTGTAATGAATGGTAATGGTATGGTAATTACACCTGGGTAGTGCAAAATCCTAATAATCCTAATGCAGGTCCTGTATCCTTGACAAAGGATGGCCTTAACAATGGCAATAATCAAATTAAAGGTGTGGCACCTGGCTCTGATGATACAGATGCGGTGAATATTGGTCAGTTAAAAGCATCTAATGCTAAAATTGGCGATGCTATTGGTCAAGTAGCAGGTGAAGTACAACGTGTCGGTGCTCATGCAGCAGCCATGGCAGCGTTGAAGCCTATCCAATATGATCCATTAGAACCAACTCAAGTTATGGCTGGTGTTGGTAACTATCGTGGCGAAACAGCAGCAGCCCTTGGCCTTGCACATTACACAAACGAAAATACTATGTTCAATGTAGGTGTTTCCGTCGGTGGTAACCATAATATGGTGAATGCTGGTGTGACTCATAAATTTGGTTATAGTCCAGAAAGAAAAATATTCTGATCGTTACAAAAGCAGGGCCCTATTAGCTCTGTGTATGTAATGCAAGATGAGGTATCTAGCCTCAAGAAAGGAAAATGCTGAACAGAAAATATGTTATTGCTGATCAAGCGACTCGTCTAAATACATTGGAAGCTGAAAATGAACGTCAACGTCAAGAATTGGCTGAAACAAAACAAGGTTTAGATGACTTTGCAGATGGACAATGTTAGATAGAGGTTAGTCAGCATAGTAAGATATGATAGTGAGTAATTAACACTTATCTTTAAAGGTTTATTTGAAATATCTCCTCTGTTTTAGTGAGATACAATTTTAATATCTGACCTTTGAGAAACTGGGGTAAAAGAAACCCTCTTATATCACTGATATACCTGTTGGGTATAATCGAAGTGCTATAAGAGGTTCTTTTGCTATTGATATAGATTATTAAATAAAAATATAATATATGAATGACTTTTTCATATATTCTGTGATATAATACTAGAGGCTATGAGGGCTAAAAAGTTTTAGCTCAATCTTATACGATCTTACATGAATAGGGAGTTACTATGTTAGACCGCATACAACGATGGCTTTCAGTAGATACCATGTTGCCCGCTGCAGAGCGGTTAGGTCCGGTAGGGACGACAAAGCAACTATATGGTAATTATTTGAAAATTGCTTGGCCGGCTACATTACAAGGCTTGATGTTACAATTTATGACGGCCATCGATTTGGCAATGGTTGGGGCCCTCGGTGCGTCTGCGCTTGCGTCGGTAGGTATTATGGGACAGCCAGAGATGGTGATGCTCATATTTTGTCGCGCCTTATCCATTGCGGTAACAGCTATTATAGCTCGCCGCCACGGTGAAGATGAAGTTGATGGTATGAATGCAGTTCTTAAGCAATCCATACTATTGAATTTCTTGATTTATGTACCTCTATTGGCCATATGTTTCTTTAATTTAGAGCATATCTTACGTTTTACAGGTGCTGAAGACGGTTATATAGAAACGGCTGTCTGGTATGGTCGTTTCGTCGTTATTAGTCTTATCTTTCAGTCCTTTAGCCAAATTGTAGAGAGTGCACTTATCGGATATGGTAATACAAAAGTCATTTTTAAATCGAATGTAGTAGGGGAATATTTCTGAATACTGTAATGAATTTCTTCTTGATTTATGGTATCGGTTTCTTTCCTGAGCTCGGCGTTATGGGGGCAGGGGTGTCCACTATGATCAGTAGTGCTCTTATTGCCTTGTTGCTATTGCGTACTATCTCACAGCATACGACTACAGGATTAACATTGCGACATCCGTCCAAATGGACTTTTGAAAGACCAGTGCTTCATACGATGTTTCACGTTGGAGGCAGCTCTCTGGGGGAGCAGTTCTTTGAACGTTTTGGTATGTATACATACACTATGATTGTTGCTTCTTTAGGTGCAGTACCATTGGCAGCACACTATGTATGTATGAATCTGATGGATATATTCTATTACTTTGCAATGGGTCTTGGTTTCGCAGGGGCCTCTCATACAGGTCAAAGTCTAGGACATAAACGTCCAGATATTGCAAAGATTTATGGTAAAATTGGTGCTCGTATTGGTCTCGTAGTAGGTCTTGTAAGTGCACTAATCTTTATTGGTCCTGGAGACTTTTTGGTACAGTTATATACACGTGAAAGTGAAGTCGTTACCTTATCTGGTGCCTTAATGGGTATTATGGCCATTGCTGCCTTTCCTCAAGCTTTACAGCAAGTATACTCCGGTGTGTTAAAAGGGGCAGGGGATACGTATTACATTATGAAATATTCCCTAGTTAGTGTAGCAATCATTCGACCTATAATTACCTATCTATTGTGTATTACGTTAGGTTTAGGATTATTAGGTGCTTGGTTATCCTTGTGCTTTGATCAGTCCTTGCGCTTATGCTGTTCCTATTTGCGATTTATTAGAGGTGCATGGCAGATAAGATTGTCTAAAACTCTATAAATATAGTTAATAATCAATCTTTGACTATCATTTTAGCATATAAATTTTTCATATATAATCTAAAATTTAAAAATGTTCGATATAGTATGTAAGATACAGATAAAAATCTATGTAATTGTATTTGTTATCACTTTATATATTGAAAATATTAAAATAGTTTATGAAAGGTTTATGAAAAATCTTGTTGCATATTTAATTTGTTTGATGTAGAATACGAAATGTGGAAAAAAATGACACATTGGGGAATGTGTTACATGACCAGATCATCTTATGTAAGGATATATATAGAACGAAATAAGAACCGCCTTAGTAATGCTAAGGCGGTTCTTATTTTTATAAATGATTTTGTTCTAGCCAGGCGATACAAAAGTCGCTTTACCTGCAGTAGGTAATTCTTGGCGTAATCGTTTGGCATCATCTCGAAGTTTACAAATGTCAATTCCGGCATTAGATAGCTCTGCACAATGGCCTACGAGCCAACTTTCAATGAATGCAGGGTCAGCCTCCATATGGAATTGAAGACCTAGAATGTGAGTGTCTACGGAGAATGCTTGATTTGGGCATAGTTCTGTTTGAGCAAGTCTCACTGCACCTTTAGGGATTTCAAATTCATCGCCATGCCAGTGGAGAACCGGTACATTACCAAGTAAGGCCAATGGGGAGGAGGCGCCTTCAGTAGTGTATTCTATTGGGCCAAATCCAATTTCTTTCTTACCATGCTTCATAGGTCCTACGTGACCACCCATAATACGGGATATGAGTTGAGCACCTAAACAGATGCCAAGTAAAGGTTTTTTACTATTAATACGATCTGTAATGAATTTGATTTCATCAGTTAAGAATGGATAGAGCTGTTCGTCATAGGCGCCAATAGGGGCACCACAGACGATGACTAAATCAGCTTTTGTCGCATCATAGTACTCAAAATTGGCAAGGGGCGCGTCAATGTATGTTAGTTGAAATCCTCGTTCTTTTAGGACTGACTCTAAGATACCGGCATTCTCAAAGTTTATATGACGTACAATATAAGCTAATTTACTCATGCTTCCTCCTATATAAGTACTATATACAATAGTAATTTCTACAAAGTATGTAATATCAGTATATTATCATATTTTATAAAGTTTATTTTGTGATAAAAACTCATGATAGGTAGGAAAGCTAAAATTACCGAACAATATTTTTGCAAAAATGTATCGAAAAAGTCGTTGATATAATTTAGAAAAAGTTTGAATAATGAAAGTAACATGCATGACCCTGAGAGGAAAGCATGTCTTTTTAGTTCATGAAGGTGTTGTAAGGAGGAAGAGAACATGAATAAGTATATTGCTGAATTTATTGGCACAATGATTTTTGGTATTCTTTTGGTACTGGTATAGCTGTTGTAACAGGTGGTTTTACTGGTGGTTTAGGTTTAGGCTATCTAGGTGTTTTTATATGTTTACACTACTGCTGTGGTAGAAGTTATCTACTTTACATACATCATAGTTATAATTATCTCGTATAGATTATTAGTAACATATTGGTAATA
>BNJU01000771.1_pt1 | contig 42752 bp, 69 predicted proteins | sample 8539281 | NCBI WGS metagenome assembly BNJU01 (sample SAMD00202456, study PRJDB9452) | human saliva metagenome | isolation source: human saliva | place: Japan
GGGATTCACCTACCGCACAGTTTCTTAGTGCTTCTCTTTTAACCGCTCGCGACCTCTTTCTCCTTCAGATTTCCCGGAGGGCAATGCCACCATTTCGCCCCTGCTCCCGCTTGATTCCATCACTGCTTCGAACCGCCTATGTTCTTTCTCATTGTTCTTCCTCACCAGTTCATTTTCTTCTGTTTCTGGGCTATTCATGTACATATTTTCCTCTTTCTGGACAGCAAAAAGGCTGCATCTTCCATAGCGATCCTTTACACAAATCGGACTCGCACCGGGCCCCAATGGCACTCCTTCGTATGCTAGTCTTTGCTCTTTCTTAATGTCCCACACCTGTAAAATAGTGTCAAGTGTCCTCTGATAGACTTCGCGTCTTTTCCATCATGCCTCATAATCAAATGTGATGTGGTGTGGGAATAACCACATCGGGCATGCGCGTTGCCGCTGATATCAATTTGCTTTCGCTTACCTTTCATCATAATATGTTACTGTTTTGGCGTATCTGATCTCCCTCAAGCGTATATATACGCATCTCTCGTTCTCGTTTCCAAAGGTGCCTTTTGAAGATCCGGTTCACCTTTATAAAACTTAATGTTGCGATATTGATCCACAAACCGATATTCATCTCCATAAGTGTCCCGCGTCTCCACGTGATAACCACCGCCGCCTGCTTCCTCATCAGCGAACTTCCCTTTCTCCATAAGCCTTCTGCGCTTACAGATGCCGACTTCCGGAAGATTGATTTCTAGATATCATTCGGATACTAACTGATTTCTCCTCACTTGTTCTGGTATACCGAGAATGCAGACGTTTGGTCTGCGGTGGGCTGACACCTTAATTCGACGCTCGATATGATTGGCGTAAACATATCTGGTGGGCTTGCGTGAGAAGCCGTGAGGTAGCAAGTACCTCGTGCCGAACATATGGGTCGGCTGGCTGAACAACCGAAAAATCAACCGCCAGAGACACTAGCACCGCGATACTAGTGTCCTCTGAAAGTACAGGAGAAAAGCGCAATGAAAATCTCGAAGGGCTGCAACAAAAGATCATCGTACATGCTGTGCGGAGGAATACTGACATAACCTGAGACAATCTATTAATTGATATACGGTTCCTCCACGCGGACTCTTTGGAAACCATTTTTCTCTACGGTAATTTTCTTCATCTAACGGGAGTCGGGTCTGTCTCCTGATGAGATTCCGAGCAGCAATGTTTTTCTATCAGAAGGCCAAGACAAGAATTCTAGAAACTCGAATGACTTCACTATGTCGTGAGAATGGAACAACTGAGAGAAAACTCTCCGTACCTATGGCTAACCAGTACATCTCATAGCCAAAATGGTCGGTACCTACAATCCCGTTCGATCTATGCAATATACTGATAAACTGGTTTGGAAATACATAAAAGCGTTTCTGGGTTCATTTTTCCAAAATGGATTTTTCCAATACTGCCTCTGGAAGAGGATATCCGCACTTTCTCACTTATCAGCCTCAAAAGTTCTAGCTATATTCAGAAAACCTTCGTTGACATTGGCCAGTATCAAGAACTGTACACTACATCGAAGGGATGGATGTTAATATATCGCTACCCACGGCAATATAAAATATAGTTTCGCTAATCCTGTACTCAGAGTGTATCCGTTCAATCTTCGGGAGTCTCCCGTTACTCCCGCCCAGAGCACAAAATAAGCACCAGCTTTTATAGCTCTTTTGATCTATTGATTGATGGTTTCGCTGTGGTCCAGTTATCAGGTAGCGGACACGGGCTCAGATATTGGTTGGTTATCTCTACCAGTCTGGCATAGATGGCTTGAGATCTCCGGAGGCGCATCGGGCGAGCCCCCATCAACTGTCAGCGGCGTGGGCCTGACCTTATCAAAGCAATCGCTTCTCTTCTTCGGTGAACTTGATTCTCATTTAAAACCTCCTTTCCCGCCTCACGGGGTGCACACATTCTTTTAGAACAATCAATCAAAGCATTTATGAGACTTATTCCCATAGAATATCATCGAAATCAAGTGATCAAACCGTTATAGGGCTTATCCTGATTTGATTTGATAGCAAAAGGACTCAATATACGCTTCGGGATAAGAAAATGCTTCCGTCATCATCGAGATCGATTGGATGCAGTTCCTGCCTGCCACCTTCTCAATGAGATTGATTCAGGTTGATTTTAATATCATAGAGGCAATTCAGATCATCGCTGCCTGAAGATAATTAGGATTATCTCGCTGCCGATGTAATATTTCCGTCATCCGTTTCGGGCTCCCAATACCAGATCAACTCTACTCTACTCTGCTAATAAACACCGGGGTATGCATCAGGGTAGGCGTAGAGCTTCTGAGTTTCTGCGCATGTGGTTGATTTTCGTCATGGGACTGGAATGTTGAGGGCCGTATGTTTCCGTCGTTATGAGTATACATCTTTACTTCGCGCTTGGGACTTGCGCTTGTTTCGGCGGACGCTTGAACAGAAAGTGCTTGCTGTGGTTTCAACTTCTCTCTCGCTTCCGCAACCAACGAGGACAGATCCAAGCATCGCCACTGCCGTTATCAAAACAAAATTCTCTTCTTCTATGTTCTGCATCTCACTTTCGGCGTTTGCGATTCTTATTATACATCATGTTCATATGGGGTCTACGATACTGCACTGCTAACTATCGGAGTAAAAATTTCAAAAGGGGAACATAGGCACCATGGTGTCTATGTTCCCCCTTTTAATCGGCTATTTTTCCGCTGTCACTCGAGCCACCGGCACATTCGTCCGCAAGGTTTCTGCTGCCCGGCTCTGACAATGTGCAAAGCCCACTGAACGAGGTTTACGCCGTTCTCGTCAGGCGTCGGAGTTGGGTGTCAGCCCGCGTGCACTGTTGAAATTATCAACTATTCTACCGGTGCTAACAGCGCTATGTCAATAAGGGCTTTTTGGCTTGGAACTTTCATCGTGATGCATCTTTGAGACTTCCCTGATTCAAGGGACGTGCTCGTCCTTTCACATTTGTTCGGCGCATGAGTAGAATGATAGTGTTAAGATTGGCAAAGTTAGCAATCATTTCAAACAGGGGCAGAGATGAAGAAGAACATTTTCCTTGCGGCTGCGGTGGCACTTGGCACCATGCTCATAGCTACGCCGGTTTTTGCCAGCAACAGCGGTTGGAATCGTGACAACCGCGGCTGGTCGTATCGGTTTTCGAACGAGTTCGTACGCGCGCTCTTCCTGGGTGTCAGTCAACAATTCCTGGTACTTCATGGATGCTTCCGGTTACATAGCAGACCGGTTGGCTGAATGAGACGGAAGCGGTTGGTATTATCTGGACACTACAACGGAAACATGTGCGTGGGGTGGGTCAATGTGAACAGGAACTGGTATTACGCATGAATCCCGCGAACGGCGACCGCATGTCGCAAACAGCTATACGCCGGACGGTTATTAGTGGACGGAAACGGTGTGTACCGGCCGGGGTCGGAACCGCGCAGTCCGGCGGACGGGACAACAGTCAGAGCAGCGGACAGAGACAGCAGCAGCTTTCCGAGGCGCAGTTTGAGGATCAGGTAATCGAGCTTGTGAATCAGGAGAGAAAGCAAAGCAGGAGTTTCGCCGGTTAAAAAGGACGCCGGGCTCCACAAATACGGCGGATGTGCGTGCGGCGGAACTCGAGTTTTGTTCTCGCACGACAGACCCGACGGTTCGGACTGCTTTACAGCGTATCCGAGGAGTTCGGCTATGAAGAGTGAGCGTACCGCAGAGCAGAGAAATCCGGAAGAGGTAATGGATTCCTGGATGCATTCCAGCGGACACAGAACCATATTTTGAATCGAATTATGACTCCATCGGTGTGGGGTATTCGAATCTGAACGGAAGGGCAGGTGGGTCCAGAACTTCGGCAAAAAGAACAGCAGTTCGGAATTAAAAGAAAGACGGGGACTTGCGCTCAGGCGCTTCCACCGATAGAGCTCAAAGGGACACATGTGTTGCGTCGCGGGCGACGCCCTTCTGCCGCAGAGTGGCCTGCGCTGCCCAGCCGGGTGCCAGGCGGCCTGTGGCATTCACCACGCGGTGACAGGGATAGTCACGCATATTCCGCATGCGAGAGACGACGCGCCACGAGGCGCCCGCGTTTTTCTAGATATCCGATCAGGCGGGCAAGCTGTCCGTAAAGTAGCAACTTTGCCCTCCGGAATTTCCGCGACGGCGGAGAGCACGGCATAGGCAAAGTCATCGTTCAGATGCAGCGGTCTCGGACATGGAACTCCTTTCTCTGTCAGCGAAACGTGGGGCGGTTTTACATCTCCCGCAAGTGCGCAGCCCGAGTAAGAGGGCGTTTTCGTGCGCATCCCGCCCGAAGTTTCGGGCATCGTAGTCATGGATGCAGGCAGGAGAGTCGGCGGTAAAGAGCAGCTGTCCGAAGGCAGCGCCGCGAAGGCGAGCACAGGCGGCAAGCGCCGCCACTCCACTCGACGCAGAGACGGCCCTCGCTTCGGCGGTATGCGACCATATCGCTTGGTCTCGCGGTAAAAGGCATCGGTGGTCCAGCTGGTGCAGGGGACGAGGGAGGCCTTCTGTCTTCAGTACGCTTTCTATGGTCGTGGACTTCGCTGTCAAGTTCGATATGGCGGAAGCGGGCAGATAGTGGTGAGGAGCTGCCCTCGTCGCGAAGCGCGCGGATCGGCACCAGAAGGCATTTTCGGGAGTTTTTCCAGTACGCCGCAGAGGCCGAGCGCCAGGATGCTGCGGCGGCACGCTCGCAATCAGCGCATCCAGCGCGCATGGAACTTGCGGGCGGTGCACCGACCAGCGCCTACGCACAAGGCAGATTTCTTCGCCGTTCTCCTCAAATACATAGATGGGATAGGTGGCGGAGACGGTGCGAAATTCACAACGTTTTTCCGCATGTTTTTGCCTCGGCGTAGCGGTGGATGGTATCGCCGAGGAAGGCAAAGGCGCACTTTTCGGAAGCGGCGGTCGCCGAATTCATGAGCGGGAGAATCACTTCGGGGAAGTCGCATCGTATTCAAGAGCGGGATTTCGTGTCGTTTCTATCATGGCAGCTCCGTTTTCTTGCAGATTTTTTAGCAGTCTAGCAAAGCGCTGTTTTGCTCTGATCAATCCGGACGCGCGAAGGGCTCACGTATGCTATGATTGCCTTTGAGGCGCGCGAATATGATTGAGGGCAATCAAGGCGCGGCGCAGCACGACATTTTTGCCGACGCCGCTTTCGAAAGAGCAGTTGGAAGAGAAGCTGGGCACGGGCAGCGCCGTCCGCAAAGATTGCAGCTGGCACTTTGTCGTGACCGAGGAAAAAGCAAAAGGAAAGTCTGCGCGGCCATGGAGGCGGGAATCGAGCAGGGCGGCATTCCCCCATGTTGCGGACACGCGCCATTATCTGGACGGGGCGTTTGAGACCCTGCGGGTGATGCGGAGGCGGCAACAGTAATCCTGATCCATCGCCGATTGCGCGGCCGCTTTCCGCAACCATGACGCTTGACCAGCGGGTCACGGAAATCTGCACGGCGCAGTCGGTCAGTGCTGCCATCAGCATGTAGCCTGCAGGCGACGGCACTCGGCATCGGCAGCCTCTGGATTTGCGACAGTTTCTTTGCGCAGGCGGAGTTAAGAGAGGAGGCGGGAGAGACAGCGAGCTCTACGCGCTGTTGGCACTCAGCTGTGCGGCGGAAGAACCGGCCGCCCGGCCGCAGCGCGCCCTTTCGGAGGTTCAGAGTGGAGAACGGAATAACAGGCCTTCGGAAGACAGATGCTTTGCCGGAACCGCTGTGTTACGGTAGAAACGAAGATGAGGCATCAGGGATAGCCGATTCCATAGATGGGTTTGACGCAGATAAAGGAAGAATCGTGCGGAAAATCTTAGGTGGTCATTGACATGCAACGCGACTTTATTGACAGCGCACTCGGAACGGCGGGCGAGCGCCATTGTCCTGCGGTTATCGAGAAAAATCAGAGGCTATGCGCCGGAGGATGTCTTTGCGACGCAGGGATACACACGGCGAGGACTATCTGAATACGCAGGAGGGCATTACCTTCCGGCGAAGCACTGTATTCGCGGAACGGACGGCTGGGGAGCTGGATGCGGAGATCGCGGCGCTGATTCCAGACCATATCTTTGACAAAGGGTACCTTTGGCTCGACGGAACTCGCGGAGGCTGTGAAAAGAGCTCGCGGCGCGGGAGTGTGGAACTTGAGCTCATCGGCCTCTGCACGGACATCTGCGTGGTTTCGAACGCGCTGCTCTTAAAAGCATCGCTTTCCGGAGTGAAAGATTTCCGTGGATCCCGCCTGCTGCGCCGGTGTGACGCCGGAAAAACATGCGGCGGCGCGAGACGCTGCGCTCTTGTCAGGTTCAGTGCGGCTGAGTTCAGGGATTTCGTGTTGTCGCGATGCTTAGCTGCGGAAAGCAGATCGATTGGCGGCAGGAGTCAACAAATGAACCGGTACTAAGGTTAAGAGAGGAAAGAAATGAGTCATAGATTTAACCCATACCATCAAAGAGGATATGCCGGTTTATCCCGGCACGGAACCTCGACTCTCCACCGGTGAGCGTATATGAAAAGGATGGCTTTCGGGAGAGTCTTTTAAGGATGACCACGCACACAGGCACACATGGATCCGCCGGCACACCTCTTTCCCGGGCGCACCACGCTGGACGAATTTCCGGCGTCCTGGTTTATCGGCAAGGCACTTGTGATTGATTGCAGCAGCCTGAAGGAAGGGAAGAGATTACGCTTGCCCACATCACCCGCTACGGGGAGAAGGCCGAAAGGCGGACTTTCTGCTCTTTATCTCGGCTGGGACAAGCGTTGGGGGTGAGCGCTATTTCGGCGACTACCCTTGCCTCAATGAAGAGGCGCTCGACTTTTAGTAATTCAGGGCGCGTATAAGGGCATCGGTTTTTGATGTGATCGGTCTCGACCCGATTGCGGATGCCGGATTGCCGCGGCATAGAAGCTGTTCCGCGGAAGGATATCGTGAACATCGAAAGTCTCAAGAATCTGGGGCTCTGCGGCGAAGAGCTCTTTTTCCTTCAACTGTTTTCCGCTGAAAGTGGAACAGTGTGACGGTTCGCCGGTGAGGCGGTCGCTTGGTTCGGAGGAAACTTGACAGGGAACGTATGTTTTGGCTACACTGAAATCAGAACATACATTTCGGAGAAACGGGCTGTGCGACTGTCGGAACTCATTAGCTATGCGCGGGAGCGCTATCATATCGAAAAGAGCTGCACAAGTGGCGGGAGATGCCGGGACTCTCGGTCTTAGTCTCCCGGCAAGCGGAAAGTGGATTGCGCTGCTCATGCAGGGGCAGGATGCGGGCGGAAGAATCAGGGAGCGCTGTGATTTAAAGTACAGCGCGTTTCGCGGCTGTCCCCGCGCGGGACTATCTCACGCAGAGTTTCGCATGCCGGGCTGGCTCGAGGGTGCGCTTCAGCGCGAAACGGAGCGAGCGTTCCTGTTACATGTGTTCGATCTTGCAGTGGAGGAAGAGGCAGAGAAGGTGGAAGGGTATTGACCGTGAGACAGCCATACCGGGGCGCAGTGAGCTTCCGGCGCGGATGAGAGGCACTCTATGCCTGAGGACTTTTCTCTCTGCGGCGCGGGCCATGGAGGACTATGAGGACGGTGCCCCTTTGCGGGCACGGTGCCGCTCTATCAGCCGGAGTATCGCGATTTGACGCCGAACGAGCTCCGCGGTTATTTTCACCTGGCGCGCGGCGCTTCGGCGAGAGAGTATCTCCGCACAGCGATCTGCTGTGTATCTCTATCTCAACGAGGGAGCTCATGCTGGGGGTCGGCGCGGCGAATGCCGCAGAGCGCAGATTGCATGGATGCTTTGCGTCTGCCTATTTTTCCGCGGGCTACGAGGAGCAGGGCGCTGCAGCGGAATTTTTAAAAATTGGCGCTTTGAATATGCAGTGTTAAACCGCGCGGATGCGGCGCGCGTGCGGGCATATGAAAAACCCGCGCTGCGTCACTGGGACGAGGCGCTCACCGTGCTGCGGGGCCGGAAAGCAGAGCGATGAAGCTGTTTTGCGGCGCTCGCGGGTGAGCAGCAAGAAACTCACGGAAGCGCGGAGCGTCAAGGGACTCGAGGGACAAGGCGGCGTTTACTATGCCGCTATCTGGAGAAGCTCAGCGCCGCTTTTGTTGCGGCCTGTTTCGAAACTTGCGCATGCGCGGTGGAAAGCCCTTTTCCGGATGCGCCGCGGCTTTAAGGGCGGTTTGCGAAATGCGGGACAAGGCTTTTCCTATCAACTGAACGAGCTTCGAAGTTTCGCGGCGACGGGAGACGGCTTTACGGAATACAGCTATTTGCGGCAGCAGTTTGACAGCAAGCGCTTCTTTGCCTTTTAAAGAAGGCGGATACAGCGCTTCGCATTCGTTTTGCGCGGCAAAGCTTCTAAAAAAATGTCTGCTACGCGGGACATCGCACTGCGAGGCCTTTTCGCGTGCCTTTGTAAGTTGATGAGGCTATGGAGGCGGCGCAAAGCTTGCGGCGGTTCCCGTGCGGCGGGAAAAGCTCGCGGATATCCGCGCGGCGGCCCGCAGTCACGACGGCGGCCCTTCTCACCGAGGCAGAGACCGGGGGCCGAGCAGGAAGAACTGCTGCGGCAGGAAGCGGAGAAAAAGTGCGGCTAGCAGAGCTTATAAACGGCGAGAGACGAGCAGACCGGCAGTGCGTTTGCGCAAGTCGAGGCGGCGGCCGGTGCAGCTCTTGCAGAGCTTGCAAACAGAGGCGAAAACAAGCAAACAGACAAAAGTGGGCAGAACAGAAATCTTGGATGCGCTCGAACGCCGCTGCCTTGCGGCCTTGCTCCTGCGGAGAGGCGTGCGCGCGGAACTGCGCGCGGCGCGATGTTTGACCAGTCTCTTTGCCGAGCGGGTCAATGAGAAACTGTATGAGCATTTTCAGGATATTTGCCTTGAGTCGAGGAAGACTTCTCCTCGTGCCGGATTACCGGGAAGAGCTGGAACTTTATTGCGGGGAGACAGAGAAATGAGTGATACGGAACGCGCTGTGCCGCGGCGCATTGCTGAGCAATTTTAAATTCCCTGCAGAGCGGCGTGGTGCCGCGCGTCAGCTGCCGTACATTGCGGTCAGGAGGAAGGAGGAGATTGCGGCGCTGCTTCGCGACACGGAACTCATTGCGAGGGCGGCGCTTCGTTCCGTTTTTCTGATCGGAAAGTACGGCGCGGGCAAGTTTTCTCTTGCAGACCATGCGAAAACTATGTCTTTGAACGAGGGCTTTGTGGTCGCGGATGCGGGATTTATCGCCGGGCGGCGTTTTGCAGGAGCAACAGGGGCGGGGGCTGGCCGCACCGCAGGTGATTGCGAACCTCGCGACCAAGACCAAGCCGGAGGCGGTGCGCTGCCTTATTTTTAGATCCGCTGGGTTTCTCAGGCGGGCAGGAAGCCGCAGAGGGAACAGGAGGCTTCCGGGAGGACAGCACTTTCTTTGCGTTGGTCGAAAAAGATTGCGGCCGCGGTCGATGCGCTGCAAGACATGGTACACGGCTTTGAGTTGCCAAGCTCCTGCGAGCTATTATCTCGCGGGGCGGAGGGCGACGATGAGAAAAAGGAGCTGATACTCAAGTGGTTTCGCGGGGAGTATGAGAACAAGCGCGAAGCGCAGGGAAGCGCTCGGCATCAACCTCATTGTGGTGATGAGAACTGGTACGATTACATCAAACTCTTCTCATAGTTCTTTCGCCGCGCGGGCTGTGCGAGTACGTTGATTCTGCTCGATGAAGCGGCGAATCTCTGCAAGATACCGAATGCGATGCAAGACAGTATAACTACGGTGCTGCTCACCATGCTACAACGACATGATGCAGGGCAAGGCGCAGCACATCGGCATCTGGATGGGGAGCCACGCCGGAGGCCTCGAGGATAAGCGCCGCGGCCCTCTTTGCTACGAGGCACTTTCTTCGCGACTTGCGGAAAGCCGCTTTTTCCCGGGCAGGCAGCAAGATTTGTTTTCACCGGTGCTCCGCCTCGAGGCGCTCGCCGGAGGAGATGCTGGTGCTCACGGGAAGCTCTCTGCCATACACGCGGCGCTCTACGAGGGATGCGCGGTGCTTCCGCGCCGACGAATTGGAGCTCTTTGTGCGGACTTGCTATGCGCGGGTCAGGGGCGAGCGCACAGCTTACCGCGCGGAGATGACGCGCGACTTTATTTTTCTTCTGGACGCGCTGCACCGGGAACCGGAGAGCAGCATGGAGCAGTTGCTTAAGCCGGAAGCGGCCAGTGCGGCGATGGATAGTGTTGCGAGCAGAGTTAAGGGAGACGGGCGGCGGGACGATGCGCCCGCTTTGATTTTCGCTTTACGAGGACGGTGCATGGATATCTTTCGGCGCTATGCGCCCTTTATTCAGGACTTTATTTACCGCGAGCGCTGGCGGTCGCTCCGCGCCGTGCAGAAATGCGGCGGGAGATGTACTCTTTAACAGCGGGGATAACCTGCTGCTCTCAGACCCACAGCCTCCGGAAGACGGAGGCTGCTTTTTCCGATTTTAACCCTGCTCTCGGAGGGCCCTCTGCTTCGGTCGGTGTGCTCTACATTGCGCCCATGAGGCGTTAATCAACGACCAGTTTGAGCGCCTCGACAGGCTTTGCAGACGCGCGCGGACATACGGGTTACCAAGTGGCACGGAGATGCCTCGCGGAGCCTCAAAGGAGAGCTTATCAAGCACCCGGAGAGATTTTACAGATTACGCCGGGTCGCTGGAAGCCCTGCTTCTTCATCGAAAGCGGCGGTTCCGACTCTCTTTTTCGGTTTACGCTTTGTCGTGATTGATGAAATTCACGCGCTGCTTCAGCGAGGACCGCGGGCGGCAGACCTTTTGCCTGATTGAGCGACTCATGCGGCTCTCGGGCTGCAGGCCGCGGCAGGTCAGGCTCTCCGCTACCATAGGCAATCAAAGGAAGTGGGGCGTCTGCTCGCGGCGGGGAAGCGGCCGTGCGACCGCGATTCGCGCATGGAGCCCGGCAAAAAGCACTGGCGCTTATCGCTGAGCACTTTTTGGAAGACAGGGCCGCAGTCGGGCACAGCGGATACGCGCTTTCCCACGCTGCCCGCTCGACCGGGCGTTAGAGAGCGCGCCGCGAAGGCGGATCGGTCTCGGCTATGTTTACGCCCACAGCGCCGGCAAAAAGTGCCTCATTTTTACGAACTCCGCGAGGTGCAGGTTGGTCTGTCAGGAATTAAGGCAGTGTGCGAGGCCATGCGGGAACAAGACCGCTTTCTCATTCATCACGGAAATCTCTCGACCTCTTACCGCGAGGCGCGGAGGAGGAGATGCAGCGCGCGGACTCCTTAAGAGCATCTGCGCGACGGCGACCTGTAAACTCGGCATTGACGTGGGCAGGCTGGGCGTGCCTTTCAGCTCGATGCGCCGTTTACGGTCTCCGGCTTTTGCAGAGGCTCGGCAGAACAGGGGCGGCGCGGTGCCCCGCAGAGCTCTGGTTTTGTGATGCGGGAAGAGCCCGCCGAAGCGCGGGCTTCGCTCCCAGACCTTTCCTGGTATCTCTTACAGGGCATTGCCTTGGTGCAGCTCTACGCGGAGGAGCGCTATGTGGAGCCGCCGGACACACGGCGTCTGCCCTACGGTCTCCTCTACCACCAGACCATGAGTACGCTCGCCTCGGAGGGAGCTCACGCCCCAGGGCTTGCGCTCGCGTCTTGACGCTGCACGCCGTTTGAACGCATCCGGAAGGAGGAATACGGCCTTCTCTTACAGCATTTACTTCGCATAGACCACATCAACCGCACGGCGGAAGGCGGGCTCATCATCGGCATCGCGGGAGGCGCCGTGGTGAACAACCATAAGTTCTATGCGGTTTTTCAGGAGAATGTGGAGTACGGTGAGAACCGGGGGCGAGACCCTCAGCACCATTGTGAAGCCCGCCGCCCGCAGGCGAAAATCGCGAGTGCGGGGCGGGTCTGGGCCGTGGATGAGGGTGGATCATAAGGCCCACACCGTGCTCTGCACCTTAATTAAGGGGCAGGGTTCCGGCCTACTTCGGCGATGTTCCTGGCTCGATCGAAACGCGTATTCTGGAGCGCATGCGGAAGACGCTCCTGGAAGATCAGGTCTATCCGTGCTTGCAGCGGAATGCGGCGGGGCGGCTTTTGGAAGCGCGAACGCTGGCGCGCGCACCCGGCTAAAAAGACTTCGCTCTTGCCGCTCGGTGAGAAAATATGGGCGCTCTTTCCCTGGCTCAGGAGCTATGCCTTTCTCGCGCTGGAGCGCTTTTTAAAAAGCTTCGTTGTAAGGATAGGGCTCGGTCTGAGGGCTTCACCTCCGCGCAGCCGTATTATATGATCTTTTTCAATGGAGGTCGAGGGAAGAGGGTTCTTTGAGATTTTTGCTCGACGAGGGCCGAAAAAGACTTTTGCGCCGGAAGAGTTGCTCTACGAGCGCGAGGTCCCAGTTTTTGAAAAGTTTGACTGCTATGTACCGGAGGAACTCGTGCGCCGCGGTTTTTGCGCGCGGTGTGCTGGATCTTGAGACCATGCTGGAGTGCGTGTGCGGGGGCGGTTCGCATTGCAAGATTGTGATAGACCTGCTATAATGGGCTGAGAGAAGCCCATGTCGGGCGCTCGGAAAGGAAAGGCGTATGCAGCGGGAATTCAGTGCAAAAACGGTCGATTATCACCGGAGGCTGTTTTCATCATCGGAACTACGATGAGAACGGTGTCCCGAACGCAATGAATGCAGCCTGGGGCATGCAGGTGACTACGAGGGAAATTACCATCCAGCTCGCAAAAGCATAAGACCACGGATAATTTAAAGAAGACGGGCGGCTTTACGGTCGCCTTTGCGACCGAGCACGGTGGTCATCTCCGATTATTTCGGCATCGAGCGGCAACAAGATCAATAAAAATCGAACAAGCGGGTTGCCATGTGCGGAAGAGCGTACATGTGAACGCGCCAATCATCGAAAGAGTATCCGGTCACCTTAGAGTGCAGGTGAAAAGTTACAGCGATGAGACCGGCCTTTTTGGTCCGGCGAGTTGATGTCGATGCAGGCGGACGAAGCGGTCTTAACGGACGGCAAAAGTGGATTATGATAAAGCTTCGCCTATCATGTTTGACATTTTCGAGCATGAGCTACCGCGTAATCGGGCCGGTGGTCGGCAAGGCGTACCACGACGGTCTGGCACTGAAAAATGAGAGAGGCTGCGGGGTCAAAGCCGCAGCTTTTTTGACTAACAACGTCTCCCCGGGAGCGTCGTGAGAAAAACATGGATTATTCAGCGGCACGGGTTGGTGTTGTACTTCTTTTTCTACGCTTTTGCGGCGTGGGTGCTGAAACCTTATTTTTCAGCCTCAACAACGCTTCGTAAACTGCGGCATTCTGGATTTGCCGCTGCTCGCTTTCGCACGGTGCAGCCATGGCAGTGATTCTTGTGAGCAGCAGGGGAGATGCCTGAGCGCTCACGCTTTTTGTTCGGTTTTGTACAGACCGTGGCAATCGGGTATCTCTCCGAGGTTTTTGCGGGCACTTGCTCCCGCACTCGCACTGAGGCAGAATCAAACTGCGACCCAATTTTATGCTGCGCTTATTATGGGCGCTCGGACTCAGCGCAATCTATGAATCACTTCTGATTGTTGTGCAGCCCCTGCTCTTTTCGCTGATTTCCCTGCTGCCCGTACTTGCGCTGCGCATCATTGCCGGGGTGTTGATGCTTCTTTTGCTCAGCGACCTCGTGCTGGTGGCTGTCTTGGCGCGCTATGTCACGGACTCTGCGGGGCGGCAGTTTCTGCAGGCTATAAGATGAAAACTCGGAGAGCGGCTTTCCCGCGCATCTCTGGGACAGAGTGTACCGCGTGTATCCTTCGCTTCGGCAGACTGAGAGCGGCGGCATTGAGGCTGCGGGCAGGAACTCCGCGCAGGGCGTAGTCTTTGCGGAGGTATCAGCTTCGGAAAAGCTGGTTTTGGATGCTGTTTTCTCTGTGCCCTGATCAGCGATGTCATCGAGACCTTTTATGTCTTTTTACGGCGGGAATTTGGATGCGGCGCTCCAGTCTGGTGCTTGGCCCGTTCAGCATTGTCTGGGGCCTCGGGCGGTCGTATTGACCCTGGTATTATCCCGGGTCGAAAAAAGAAAAATAATTTGAGCATCTTCTTTGCCGGCTTTTTCTTCGGCGGAGCCTTTGAATATCTCTGCTCGGTCTTTACCGAGGCCTTTTTCAGACATGAAGTTTTGGGATTACAGTCATATCCCGCTGAATATGAGACAGGAGAACCAATGTGCCTTTTATGGTATTCTGGGGCTTGCTCTCGGTTGTCTGGCTCCGCTACGCGTACCCGCCGATTTCCGCGCGGATTGAGAAAATCACACCGGTACTCGGCCTGGTGCTCAGTTGGAGACATCGCGATATTCCTAACTGTGATATGCTGGTCACGGCGGCCGTCATGGTGCGCGCCCGAGAGCTTACAAAGCCGGGCGGCGAACATCGTGGAGGGTTTATGAGACCGCTATTATCCGGAAGAAAGGGTCAGAAAACTCTGGCCGAATATGAATTTTCTGGAGTCGTAAGAGTGATATGTACCCAGAATTCTGGACACATTGACTTTCGTTAGGCACCGCAGCTGGATGCTATCCTGTATTGTACAGGAGGCATCAGTTTGTTTCTTCTGGATTCTCCTGTTGTTATAGTAATCGATATAATCATCGACTGCAGTAACAAATTCCTCAAGGACTTGAACTCTTGCTCATGTCCATAGAACATCTCATTCTTCATCCGACCAAAGAACGACTCCATAATGCCGTTATCATGGCAATTCCCCTTTCTGGACATCGACTGTGTGATGCCATGCTTCTCAAGCTCGGTTCGATAGTGAGGCGTGCTGATACTGCCAGCCCTGATCTGAATGCATAATCAAGCCTGTTAACTTTGGGAACTTTGCAAATGCCTTATCCAGCATGTCGCGATCTGTTCCATATTAGGGATGCAGCGAAACATTGTACGAGATAATCTCGTTCCCGCATGTCGAGGATTGGAGAAAAGTAGCACTTCCCCATCCCATGTTGAACTGAGATACGTCTGTTGTCCATTTTCTCGAGGGTGTGTCTGAAATAAAATCCTGTTTAAGGAGATTGTCAGCGGTCTTGCCCACCTCACCTTTGTAAGAATGATACTTCTCGCTTCGGACGCTTGCCGAGCAGTTCCATGTCGTGCATGAGCCGCTGAACACGCTTGTGATTGACCTCAAATCCACGATTATGCAGCTCCGCCGTAATTCGGCGGACACCATATCGCTGCCGGTTCTCATCGTAAATTCTGCGGATCTCTGCGGAAAGACCTGTATTCCTGAGAGCAACTGCGTCAGTCCTGCTAAGTTCATAGTAGTAGGTGGACCGGGACATTCCCATTGCTGTCAGCAGGTGCTTCGGTTGTATCCTCTGTCGCGGAGTTCTTTGATGATCGCTGCTTTCTCGCCTTGAGTCGCGCAGCTTCCTTTTCTTCTCTCAAGGCGATCTCTTTTTATTACTTCGTTCTCGGCCTTAATCAAGGCGTTCTCTTCACGAAGCCGGAGGAGCTCCTCGTATTCACTCTCCTGGAGTTTTCTGGGATTGTTGATATTTACTTTTTCATTTCACAGGATCCTTTGGCTTGCGGCCTTTCTTCTTACTTACAAGTCCATTGTACCCGTAAATCTTATATTTTTGCACCCAGTCATAGAGCAGACGGCTCCCAATGCCGGCCTCTAGCGCAACGGACTGTGCCGTCCTCCCGGCGAGAACCTTTGTGATTAGCTTCAGTTTCTCTTCAGGCGTCCACGGATGCTGCTTTCCATGCTTTAGGACCTGGGAGCCATTTGCCTTTTCGGCACGAGCCCATCGACGAATCATGGCGTGAAAGTTACCCGGATCGTTATAACCCTCCGGTGTCTCTGGCCATTTCCCCTGTCGATACGGGTCGACACATCTTCTTGAATTCATAATCACAGCGCATGATAAAACCCTCCTTACTGTGACACTTTCGTGTCCAGTAAAAGAGAGTACATATCAGAAGAAGGAGGAACTATGCCGTTTTTAATTTTTGCTTTGCTCATGTGGCTCATCTTAAAAGTGCACGGGACTTTTGTTTCGTATCATCAGCAAGGCGCTCAGCCTTGCTGGCGTGATCGGCTACATATTGCTTGCGGCAATCAGGATTATCGGTTTCGGCGTGAGTCTTCTGGCAGGTGCCGTTGTGGTGATTGCCGGGATACTCGCATTGTTTTTCATGTTCTTGCGTTAACAACATCCGGTGGAGGAAAAAGAAGTGCAGGAGAACGAGAATAGGGGCTTGGAACTGGAAGTATGCGTGGACAGCGTGGCATCCGGCATCGCTGCGGAAGCGGGCAGCGCGGACCGTCTGGAACTCTGCGGGAGCTTAGAGATCGGTGGCATCACGCCGAGTTTCGGCTTATTTTTGGAACTGAAAGCGGGTCACGCTGCCGCTCTTTGTCATGCTGCGTCCGCGTTTCGGCGATTTCTGCTATACGGAGGAAGAGTGCCGTGAGCTCGAAACGGAGGCCGAGCGCTTTGCGGCGGCCAGGGGCGGATGGGTTTGTGCTCGGTATGCTGAAACCCGACGGAAGCTTGGACTGTGAGCGCATTGCGGAACTCATGAAGCACTGCGGCGGGCGGCCGATTACGCTGCACCGCTGCTGATCTCTGCAAAGATCCCTGGAGCGCTTCGGACAGCGGAGGAACTCGGGATAGCGCGCATTCGACTTCCGGTCAGGCAAATACCGCTGAAGAGGGCGTCGCAACTCTTGCCTCTCTCGCGCAGGAGGCGAAAGAGCCTTCGCATATGGCGGGCTCCGGTGTCTCGGCGGAAAAAAATCGAGGCGCTTTACCGCGGACCGGGATACTCTCGTATCATATGTCCGGCAAGGTAAACGGGAGAGCCCCATGCAGTTTCGGCGGAGGGGTCTCCATGGGGCTTCCAGGCTTCAGTGAGTACAGCCGGAGCTATACTTCTTTAGAGAAGGTGAAAGCGGCGAGAGAAGTGCTTAAGCGCCTGGACCGCGAACGGAATCCATCTGATTGGCTTCCCTCTGCGGAAACGGGCGGGAGATGAGACGCTGCCTTCTTTGCGCGCCTCAAAAAGCGAAAGCACTCGGGCGGGCTACCGCGCGAGCGTTGCCACCAGCAGGAACATTGACAAGCGCTGAAAACGGCGCTCCGCTACTATTATGCGCTGCTTCCGGAAGCGATCTCTGCGGCTATGACTTTTTCGCCGAGACCTTGCTTTCCTTCCTACGACCGGCGCTTACTCTTTACCGCGAGGCGGGCGGCAGTTCGTGAACTCCCGGAGGCTATTTCCTCCAGTATGTACTTTTGCCGCGCGTCAACAACGAGGAGTTCCGCCCGGTGCGGGAAAAGCTCGCAAAACTGCATTGTAGCTCACTTAGCGGAACAGGGCGAGAAGCGCTGACCGGTGCAGCGCTGGCGCGCGCGGTGAACTATGCCTGCGCTTCGGAGGGCAGCTATGTGTCGAGCGACGGCAGGGAACCATTTTCTGCGGCGGGCTTTTTGGAGTCAGGGCAGGGGCGCTGCGGCGAGGTCGGTCTTTTATGTCAATGCGCTTCGCGCGATCAGCATCAGCGCGCCAGGTCTATGCGCCCTGGTGGGCGCACTGCGAGACAATCACGCCTGGGTTGGTATTGGGTGGACGGCGCTTGGCGCTTTGCGGGTGCCTGCGAGCCCACGGAGAAGGATGACAACGGCTGGTTCATTGCGGCGGCGGCACGCGCCATGCTCGTGCATGCCCGCTATTCCCGCTGACCCCTCAGGCCGACACGGCGCTTGACCGCGCAACCCTCGCGGGAGAAGAGATACTCGGCGGTCAGAACGGCGTCCTTCTTAAATCAGCTTGCGCGCTATGCGGATCCTGTGAAACTTAGTATTCAGGCGGAAGATGCGGAGCTCGTGGAACTTTGTCTCTTAAACAGCGCAGGCTGCGCCCCCATCTCGATGTACAAGCCGGAGGCGGGCGTCGAAAAGACGGTCTCCCTCGGAAAGGGCGAGTGTGTATGTCCGCTTCCGTCATCCGAGGCAAGAATAAGGCTGTCATGGCGGACCTCCGCGCGGGAGATCTGCGCATTGCGGAGCGCGACTGCAAAGAAGAGGCAGAAGAGCAAAAATTCCGTTTCTTCGCGCCGAACGGCAGCCGCAGCGCGCCAAGCAGACCGCAGAAGAGCAGGTACTCGGCCGCGAAAAGTATGCGCGTTGCAATGAAAAGCAAGGCAAAAGCGCGCCGCACGCCGCGACCGCACGCGTGTCTTTTTGGAGACGAGCAACATCATAGGAAGAGCGCATGTATCGGAATGCCTTTGTGGCTTCGCTCTCCGAAAAAAAGACAGGATAGACGTAAGAGAAGAATTGCTCGAGCCGGGTTTCAGGCTGCCATGCGGCATGTCGGAACACTCACGGCGCGCGCCCTCTTGGAGGGCGTATTGCCGGAGCGCTTCGGCCTGGAGCCGCTCTGCCGTTTCCGCGGCGAAGAGGGCTCAGCACAGCTGAGCGGAAGGCACTGACAGCACGCCTTGCGAGCGCCGACTGCAGCGATGTAGAGGCCCTCGCGGCCCTCCGTCGCTTAGAGCAGCGGCATTCCGGTGAAGCTTAGAAATGAGGACGGCGCTCCGCTCTATTTTTGAGGACGGCGATTTTCGTCCCTTCCGGGAGGCGGATGCGGCGAAAATCATCTCACGCTTAGAAGCCGGAGGGTGAGCTCCGCTAGGCAGCACTGGACGCTCTACCGAGACGGGAAGGAGCTGGACCTTGAGAAGAAGCAGTGGGAAGAGAATACGCTTACCCTGCTTCTGCCGGACAGCAGTATGAGCTATTCACCGAAGCGCCTGCCGAACGGAAATGCCTACAGGCGCGTGGCCTTCCGCCTTACGGGCGGCGAAGAAAAACGCGCTGCTCGGCTTCCCGGAGGTGACGGCAGAGGAATTGCTCGGCAAAATCATCATTCGGAAATCGGCGGGCAGGGGCTACGAGACCCCGTTTACCATGGAGTTTTTCATGGCGCCGGGCGAAGAGCCGAGTGAGCACATCGCAAATGAAAATTCTTGCGGAGACAGAGTCCCTGAAGGCGCTCTGCGCGCAAAAACTCTCCCTGCGCTTCTACCTCAGAGGCAGATGCGGCAGAGAGGAAGTTATGAATACTGAAGAGCCTGTTCCCCGAAGCATTTTTCCTGCCCGGCTGATTACGATGCACAGGAGGAAGTCCTGCGCGTAAAGCTCTTCCTGGAACCCGGTCAGTTGCCGCTCAGCATTTTTGCGTCGCGGCCGTGACTGCGCGATTTTTCTCAGCGGCAGGGCTACCGGGTCAGGGCTCATTGCCCTGATGTCAGAACTCTTGACGGTGAGTGAGGGCGAGCGCTCCTTCTCTTTGAGGCGTGTGAGCATTGGGGTATCGCCCTCAAGAATCTCAGTTTTGACCGTTCGGAATAATACTTTGATTACCGCGTTGGATGAGGAAAAATAATCTCTCCGCGCGGTAATTTTTATCCCGAATATGGCGGTGGAGATATTCGCTCGACTTGTCGATCTCGATCTCGAGAGCTGCATGGCGTTTTTCGTCTGCACCGCGAGGCACAGAAATCAGAGAGTCGCCTGCCTCGAGCAGGTGGTGCCCTTCGGAACCAGCTTTTTATCCTCTCGCACAATCAAGAGGAAGAAAACTGGAGCGGCGAGGGAGAGCTCGGAGATATGCTTACCGACCCACTCATTGTCCTCGGCGAGTGTGAGCTGAATGAACTGTACCGGCGGTTCTTCGCTGTAGTCGGTGAAGGTCTTCATGACATCGTTGCTTAAGTCGATCATATCGAAGCGTTGCGCCGCAAAGGGCAGGAGACTGCCCCTGCACCAGGAGGGATAAAGAGACGACAAAGAAGATAATGTGAAAAGAAGCGCGTGTCGCTCTTTAAAGGTTTGCACCGCCATAATCGCAAAGACAATCGAGGAGGCTCCGCAGAGACCCGCAAAAGGAAATCAGGCGGCCCTGTCCCTTGCTCGCGCGGAACGGCAGGAGCAAGTTTTACCGCAAGCGGGCGCGCAATCAGGGTGAGAACAGAAACACCGAAACTGCGGACATCAGGACGCCCGGAAGCAGTGAGGGCGTAGCAAAGCAGGCCGAGCAGGAAAAAGACCGCAATCTGCATGAGACCGGTCAAGCCGTCAAAAGAAAGTGGACAATGTTCTTCTTGTCGCTCATCTTCACATTTCGAGGATGATGCCGGTCAGATGGGTCGAGAGATAGCCGTTTCCGCCGAGCGCCGCGGAAGCGCGTGGGAGAAGAGGGCGATGCCGGCGATAAAAATCACGTCGAAACCGTCTACCTCAAAAGAAACGCTCTTTAAAATGCGGTGGGACAGAAGGCCGCAGAGCACGCCGATTGCGATGCCGAAGACAAGCTGCGCGGTCAAGAGGCGGAGTATGCTGCCGACATCAGCCTCGCCGGTCAAAAGGAAAAGCAGACCAGGGTCAGCATATAGGCAATGGGGTCGTTACTTCCGCTCTCAAGTTCGAGAATAGAAGCTGTGTTCTCTTTTAAGTCCAGTTTCCGGGAGCGCAGCACCCGAAGACGGAGGCCGCGTCCGTGCTGGCAAGCGCGGAGCCGGTCAAAAAGCAGAGCCAGAGCTCGCGCCACCGCAGCAGAAGAGGAAGAGCCCGAGAAACAGGGGCGGTCAGAAACACGCCCGCCGTTGATAGCAGTATGGATTGGCGCGCCACCGGGCGCGCCATTTTCAATTGGTGCCGAAACCGCCGTAAAAACATGATGAAGATCAGGGCAACGGAGCACACGGTCTCCGAGGCGCAAAAGTTATCAAAGAAATGCGCGCAAAGCCGTCGGTCCCGAAAGGCCATTCCGAGAGTATAAAGACAAAGAGGGTCGGAATGCCGAAACGGAACGAGATTTTTATTGAAGAAGATGCAGGAAAAAAATAATCAGTGTGATCAGCAGCAGGTTTACATTCATGAGCAGGGTTCCTTTGCGCCCGCGTCAGAGAAAAAGCGAGAGATCCGGTTTCTCGCTGCGGAGTGCATCGCGGAAATCGGGGTGTGCAATCGCAATCATGGCCTCACGGCGCTCGGCGAGACTCTTTCCCGCGATGTGGGCAATGCCGTACTCCGTTGCGACCGCCTCAATCAGCGTGCGCGGCGCGAGGACCGTGCTGCCGCCCGGAATAAAGGGAGAATGTTCGATTTCCGCACGCCGTCACTTCGTGAGGCGGGAGGAATTGAGGCAGATGTAGCCGCAACCGCCCTCCGAGCGGAACGCGCCCTCAGAAAGTCCATCTGGCCGCCTATGCCCGAGAGCTGCATGCCGTTTGCGGATTCTGCGTTTTTCCTGTCCCTGAGATCCACCTGCACGCCGCCGTTGATGCTGATGACGCGGCTAAGCTTCGCGATGCGGAGCGGATCGTGAATATAGTCGACGGAATCCGGGCGGAAGAGCTCAGGATTCTCCCGGAGCCAGTCATAGAAGCAGCGCTGCCCATCGCAAGGTTAAAGCTGCTGAGGCCGGTGTCGAATTCCTTGCGGGCATTCGTGAGCTTACCCGCAGGTGGGAGAGCTTCCGATAGGCGTCGCTGATGGTGCCGGTGTGGCAGCCGAGATCTTTTTATCAGGGTCCGCGAGGCGAGAGGCAATCGCAAAGGGAACCGTGCCGACACCGAGCGAGGCACGGCACCGTCCGAATTTCGTTTACCACGAGTTCCGCAGTTCTTTGGTCAATCTCCGAGGCGCACGGTAATTCCGCTCGGGCGGCGGCGTGTGCGTGCCCTCGACAACCATATCCGCTTCATCGAGGCGGCAGAGGTTTGAGCCGTCGACACCCGGCAGGAAGGGAAGGTGCTCGTTGATTTTCAAAGATGACCGTCTTTGCGCTCGCAATGATGGTCTTCCAGAAGTAACAACCCGTGCCGAGACTCACATTGCCATCGGCATCCGGACGGGAAACCGGGACAAAGGCAAAGTCGAGCGAAATTTTTCCCTGCCGATAGAGGGAAGGAACCAGGGCGAAAGTGCGGTCGGCACAAATTCGATGCGGCCTGCGCGGTAGAATTTGCGCTCGTAGTCGCCGAGTGTGTGCTCTCATAGCGAAAGGACTGTCCCTCCGGATCTGCCTCGAGAATCGCAATCTTGGGGGCAATGATGAGACCGCCGCGCACGGTCACGTGCGAACCGTGCCGCAGCGCGCCGCAAGTGCCGCGTCAAAAGTTCGGGAAAGCTTCCGCCGAAGCCGTAGTCAATATAATCACCGTCCCGTACGGCCAGAACCGCCTGCGCCGCCGTGACATAGTTTGTTTTCCGCTCATGGGTGTATCTCCTTTTTTTATTGTCAGAATAGCGGGAAGTACATGGAAGAAAGTCAATCTGAGCGCATTGCAAAGCGTAGAAACAGCTTGACTAAAGTAAATAAATAACATAAAATTTGTACTATACTACCGCATGAATCATGGGGCGGAGGAAATAAGCGCCAAAAGCAAAAGCGGTAATTACATAACGAAAAGTTTAATAAAGGACAATTGTTAAAAATACATGGAACAATCAAACTTTCGAGAGGAGGCAAGATGAGAAGAGGACGCGCGCAGGCTTATGAGAGGCATCATAGTGACGATTGCAGCGTTTGTTTTGCTCGGCACCGGCGGGTGCGGCGGCAAGGCGGAAGCAGCGGACAAGCGAGTCAGAGTGAGGTGACGGAAGAAGCCCCGCATCCTCGACAAAAGCGAAAAGCAGGAGGCACAAAAAGAAACGAACGAAAGCGAGCGGCTTTCAGGGTCGGCGAAACAGAGGGTTCATGATACAGCAGAGAAAGCACTGCAGAAGAAAGTACCGCAGAGGAGCAAAAGCGAGGCAGCGCGCGAGCCAGCCGAGACCTTAACTGCGGAGGAACAGCGTGCTTTGCAGGGAAAGCGTGGAAGCGGCAATGCGAGACTCGGAGATGTTTCAGGGGAGCATAGGGAGCGTTTAAAGCCGAGCCTCGACGAGATAAAAAGAAATGAATCAGAAAATACTGACTCAAAAATATTGGAAATACGGAATAAGCTGACTCCGTACTATGATTTTTGATGTCTCTTGTTTCAGCGACAAAAATATGAAGAAGCTCGCCGGAAGCAGTCAAACAGAAAAAAATACGCGGGTACCAACCAACTGATTAACTCTTACTATCGCTGGAACCCCACCAGACAAAAGGACAATTATATGTCCTTTGTTTATCGCGAGTTTGTGGAGCGAGAATATCAAAAACTCTTTGCGGAAATCTACGGCGAAGAGAATGTCAAACTGATCTGTGAACCGCTGGCCTATTTTTTTGGACGGATGAGCCGATCGACGGGACCCTAAGTCTTAAGGACTATGCGACGCTTATCGACGAGCAGGAAATCGTGGCGCTGGTCAAGGGAGAGAAGGATAAGAAAAAAAGCCATGCGGAAGCTGGACAGCCTGCTCACGGAGCGCGGCTGGGGCATAAACCTCATGATTTACTATGTCACGGAAGAACAATTTGCGGAAGTCGATATGGCGGAGGTCCTTAGAAAGGGAATTTACGACGGCAGCTGCATTTTCATCAGGGAATTGTGAGTCGTAATCCGCAGCGGAGAACAGCTCTACCAAGACTGGCAAGTCGGAAGCCCCATGCCGGATCTCTGGGCGCTTAGGAAAAGAAAAGTTTGAGGATCGAAGAGAATTCAAACTCAATATCAACTTTACAACCATCTCTTGGATTTGCCGCTCAAAAACTGGGCGTCAATACGGGGTGGACCATAGAGCATGTGGTGAAAAAGGCGGAGCTCAGAAAAGATCAATTCAATACGGTGGAAAGCCACGCGCCGGCATTCAGCGCATCCTGAAAAAGGGAGACTATGAGGACTTAAAGAATACCCGCGTTTTGATGGTTTCCCTACCGGAGCGGACACGGAGGCCCCATGGTTACGGAGGAGTTGCAAACCAAACGGAGCTCTGGAAGGCGAGCAACAGAGCGAATCAACCTCTATCTCGAGTTCTGGCCGAAGGAGACCGTCAGCTTTGCCGAAGAACCCTCTTTGTCTGTTGGTGCCCTGAGGAGGAAGCCATGGATGTCTATCTGAATTTACAGCGGCTAGGAAGCCTCAGCCCAAAACCTCGCGCTGCGCCGCCGCCTGGCAGCCGCGGCACGGATATTCAGGCCTTGGAGCGCGATATGGATTTTTACGGTTTGGGCAGCAAAGGAAGAGATAGCTTTATTCGTCTCTTCCGGCTCTGGGAACACGCGCTGGATGTGGCACAGGCCACCGCTGCGGAGAAGCAGAGACTTTTGGAAGAAGCCGCACTCAGCGAAGGGGCTTTGCGCAAACAGGAGACAGAAGCTCTTTGCGAGCGCTTTATCGCGGCAGAGAGCTGAAGAGGTGACGGATGGAAATACGCATTCAACACGAAGAACTGCGCCTTCGCAGCGCACAGTGGGGCTTACTCGGAGAAGAATTGCGCCTCATCTGGGCAGGCTTCCGCGAACTCGACCAAAGTCTCTCGGAGATGTTTGTCGGAGAAATGCAGGGGGCTTACCGGGTGCTGCGGAACGCGCGGATCGGGAGGGCATGCAGATTTCGGGTATCTTTGAGGCACTGCTTGCGCAGCTCGGTGAGGGTGAACAGCACGGCGGAGGACTTTGACCGGGCGATGGGCGCCCTGATTCAGAGAGGGAAGAACAGGATGAGTTGCCGCTGCGGAGACATTCGAGATTGTGAGCGGGATTTGCACACGCTTCGGCTGGCTCACGGAGATGCCGAGCGACTCGGGAATACGCCTCAGGCAGCTCGCCGAGCGCGGGCGGGAAGGAAGCTGGCAGAACAGCCGGGCCTACCCCTTGGAAGCCGGACTGCGCGAACGGATGAGGGCAAAAGACAGAGACAATTCTGTGACCGCACAGAATTGGCACAGCAAAATTATCTTCGTTACTTGGGTACCGCATTTCGGAAGCGGAGGATGAACTCGCCTGCATGCAGGGATGAGGGACGATGCGTATCACGAGGACGATGAGGATTGAAGCCGAGAAGACAGCGGAGAAGGACAACGGGTGGTGCGGATGCAGAATCAAAAACCAAGTGAACAGATTAGAAGCAAGAGATACAGCAGCAGGAGATTCAAAAATCTGCTGCTGTATTTATCATGGAACGAAATGGGAATCTTAGACGGCGGAACGCTGTCCCGCATTGCAGCGGATATCCGTGCGGAAGAGCAGGAGAAGTAAAGGCACGAAAATATGGGTTTGATGCCAATTACAATTTCCCTGAGAGGAGATCGAAATGCAAGAGAGAAGCAAGAGAAGCGGCAGCCTAAGAGCACCGTTGGCTCCGTTTTGTACCACAGATAACCTTAGGGTCTGGGTCTGTTGGCTGCGTATTTCAGTTGGACGACCATCACCGTAAACCGACGCAGCAGGAACTTGACACCGCCCTGACCAGATACATGCAGGGGAAGTATGCGATTTACGGGGATACGCTGACACCGGTGGGGGAGGGAAGGTCAATGGTATCCGAGCGATATTGTACAGCCGACGCCGGGGATATATGAGATGAGGTTTCAGTCGGAGAGTATCCGGCGAAACACAAAGAAGAAATATTGCGACTGTATTACAACTATGAGAGAAACACTGCGCGATAATTATATCGAATTTGTGCTTAGGCATCAGATAGAAAACAAGTTCGAAGCAATATTCAATCAGATTTATGAAGCGAACAGTTATGAATTGGTCATGAAACCTCCGCAGAGCCCTATACCTTATACAGGTATAGTGTGGTGGAAACTGTTGAAGAATACTTGCAACACGCGGGGACCAGTCAACTTAGAGTTTGCGTGATTAGAGATGAAAGTAATCGTGAGGAAGATATGAAACAGGTTGCTGAAAATCCTGAAGGAATATGAATATGGAATTGATTGTGACATTTTTCTATTTAACTCGGGAACAGTTTGATAGCGAAGAACGAAAGAATAAATGGACTGAGTCACGACAGTTTGACTATTTACAGGATGTATGGATAGTGTGGAAAAAGGAAATATTCGATATAATGTATATGTATGGAAAGATAAGGCAGGAGAAGAGGTTTGGGAAGAAAGCAGTATAAACAAGAAAGGAGATTAAGCTAATAAATGCAGCAGAAGGCCAACTGAAGAAGAGATGATCCAACAAATTGTTTTATAATATGGTTTTATATCTTCCGTTACAAGAGTTGGGGGATATTGATGGCTTAAGCATTAGAGAGTAGTTGAAAGAGCGAGAGAACACAAGAATAACAGGGGATAATGTCGATGAAGTGACTCTTGAAATGCTGGAGGCCTGCCTGAAAGAAGAATCCGGAATCTCCGATATCAGCAACGCAAGGCTGACTTACATCAGTTTCAAGAAAGATGCCAATGAGCTGGTAGAGCACGGAATCAGCCGCAAAAATGCGGAACTCATCACGAATCCGGATGCAATGGTTGCCGTAGCTTTTTGTCTATGAAGGTGAGTGAAGCGCAAAGAGTTCGAGAAGGTCTGAGTTTTGTGCATCGAGGACACCGGGCGGTGCTGGGAAGATAATTATGATATGGAAAGTGATTGTAACGGATCGTTTGTAAAAACAATCACCTCTTTGAGTCTATATCGCCGATCGGAGAAGCGGTCTTATGTGATCAGCAAGATACACTGCGTCGCATTCGAGAAGAAAAGTACGGAGATTGCGGGAAAGTGCCGAGCATTCATCGGAGCGGCTAAGGTCTTCTTATCAGGGACATTCGAAAGGAGGCAATCATGCAATATTAATTAAGTGCGTGTTTGAAGAGTTTCGAAATGTCACTGTTTTACTGCTGATGCACCAGGGACCGCCGCTTGAATTGTGGGATGAATATAACAAATATTACGGGAAAAGAAAGAGTGGAGGAGATTCGTGGTAAAATCCACAGCATCTTTTCTTTTAATGACCAGTACACGCAATTGCATATACGAAAAGAACACGGGTATTTTGCCAAGAATTTATTGAGTCTGGATGCGCCGGGTCTGGACGGAGAGGATCCGTCCGAGACAATGAAGTATCACTATCTTTTCCGAAAGCTTCGCGTGGAAGCCAATGGAAAGGTACGCTTACAGAAGATAGTAGCCGAGGAAGGATGGTCGGCGAAAGCAGTTAAGAAGATTTCCGACAAAGCTATGAAAATGCCAATATCGGAAAGAGCAGCATATATGCATCCGCTGATGGCTTCACTCCAATATGGCTATGCAAAAAAAGCATCGGTCAATCTGTCTGTAGAATCCTCTGTTTTGCTGCTGGTGAGAACCGCATACATAAAGGATGGGGTCGGATTTCTCAGATTGATGGAAATGGCGGGTCAACCAATGATAGAAGGCCTTTTTAAAACGGAGGAACGATTTCGGAAAAAAAGTTGTCGGAACAAATACAGCTGTATCTGGAAGAGTACAAAAGCAATTTGTCGAGACGGAGCGGATATTGCCACGACCGCTCGATAAGGATGCAGGGAGAGTCTACCCATTATCCGTCATGATTTGGACTTTAATCGTTCGACAATTGCATTGTTTCAAGGAACGGTCGGATTATTCGGGACATCGGTTAAGGATATCCTTGCGCCTTTCAACGCATTGTCTACTTTTGTTACCACCGTTGCGCCTCCGGTAGAACCTCGCCCGGGGAATGTTACAGCCGATACGGACACTACAGGCTCCCCGTCACTCAAACGGTGCAAGAGCCTCGCCTACACTTGTCGCGCAGTGGATGAGGCGATACAAAGCTGCGAGGAAAGTTGCTATCCGCTCTTCCGTATTCCGGAGGGCGCATTATCACGAAAGATGGCAGAACTTTTTAAAGAGGCAGCGTACAGCGGAGCTTAAAGCCGGAGTTTCAAGTATCGTGCGAGACAGGACGCTGTTGGAAGCAAGCATACTGAAATGTTGCGGTATCTCCTCTCGACGAGCTCGAAACAGACATACCGGGCAAAGCGTCCCCTTCTCCCGTATTGCCAAGCAAGTTCTCTACGACGCGCAGGAGATAGAGGCATTTTACTGAATTACGCGGCGCGCCTGGAAAAAAAGGCTTCGAGAGCGGTTTGTGCTGCTCGGGCAACATGAAGTACCGGACGGGGAGCGACCTTTGATACGGTTGCGTTCTTACAAGGCAGTAATGAAAGCGCTATTTTCTGCTATGGCAGCGGGTGAGGTCGGCGAAGCGGGAATCGACTATGCGGCGGCGGAGCATGCCCTTGTCTGTGCGGCGGATGTGAGCCTCCACTGCGGCGGCTTGCTTCGGGATATCGAGCAGTTGAACGAAAGACTGTCTCACCTTCGTTATGTCTCGGTCTCGCGGGACGGACTCTCGGAACTCAGCCGTCTGCTCAGAGCTGGAAATCTCAGCAGGAAGAATACCGAGGCGCTCCGGAAACTACGTGATCCGCTGCCGAGAGACGGAAGAACAGTTTTGCGGGCGTTGTGCGGGGATAGCGTCGGAATAAATTTCTGTTTTGTTGCAGCGGTCACGGTTTTTCCAGGGAAGATGTGTTATAGTGGGGAGTAAGGAAAAAAACAAACCATAGGGGAGGCAGATCCATGGATAAGATAATTGATTTCAGAAAGACAGTGTACGAGCTTGCAACGGAGCACCCAGGTTCAAGGAGATTATGGCAGTGTCGGTTTTAAGGAGATCACGGAGCCGGAGATTCTCGCTTCCGCAGGCAAGATTATGACGGTTCGAAGGGTCCCGGATGAAGGGAATCCCGATGGAGCAGATTTTGAAGGCGTTTCAGGAGAAGGGCTTTCAGGTAATCGGTGTGGACGAAGCGCCGGTGCCGCCGACTCCGCCCGGTGCCGCCGAGCGCTCCGGCAAAAGCACCGGTGCCGCCGACCGCACAGTATAATTTCCCAGATGCAAAGCCCGAGCGTGCGGAAGCGCTGAAGGGCTACTTGGAGACGCCTCAGCAAAGGAGGTCTCTGGAAACCGTTCGCGAAGATTTCCGCAAGAATTTCACTCGGTAGAGGCGGCGGAAATCATGCGAGGCAGAGCAGCAGCTCATGAAGGACGGCATGCCGCTGAGGAAATACGAAGCTCTGCGATATTCACTCGGCTCTTTTCACGGCGCGACGCAGGAAGAGCGCGTTGCGAATGCGGAGCGCAGGTTGCAGCTTCCATGATTCGCATTTCGGATCACGAGAAGGCAGAGCAGCAGGCACAGTACGGCGACAGAATGCGCTGGCTGCAAAAGCTCATTTGCGATTCCCGGCCATCCGCTGAGACCTTAACGCGTGAGAACAGGCGCTTGCATTGCGCATCGAGAGCTTCCGCGAGGCAGCAAAACTCGGCGTATCTTTTAAAGGATGCGGTGCAGTGCAATTCATGAAGTCACGGTTCATTACGCGAAAAAGGGAGATTTGCTTTACCCGCTCTTAAAGGTGAAGTATGATGTCTGAGGTCCCTCCTCGGTCATGTGGACGGTGGACGATGAAATCCGCGACGAACTGGGTCGCCTTGACAGAAGGCAAGTGTCGAAGATGAGGCTTGGAAGGCTGCCGCAGAGGCTGTGGTACAGCGTGCGGATGAGATGATTTACAAGGAGACAAATATCCTGTTTCCCCGATTTGCGCCGTGAATTTTTACGGAAGATGAGTGGAAGAAGATTTATCAGGATTCAAGGATTATGAGAACTGCCTCGGCGTGGAGAACAAGATTTATGCTGCGGCGGAGGAGGAGAAGGCGGCAGAGCAGCCGTCGCTTAAAGTCGCTGTGAACACAGCGGATACGAAAAGCCGTACGTCTTCCTTTGTCGGTGAGGTTGTGATGCCGGGCGGGCACCTGAAGCTCGATCAGCTGGGTGGCTTCTCAAGCACAATTCCGATGAAATCACCTTTGTCGATGCAGACAACATCAACCGCTACTTTAACGAGGCGAGGGACAGAAGGCGTTTAAGCGCCCGAAGATGGCACTGGACCGCGAGGGTCTTTTCCTGCCACCCGCCGAAGATTGAGCCTATGGTGCGCCAGATTATCACGGAATTCCGTTCCGGAAGACAGAACAGCGTATCCATTTGGGCCGAGAAGGGCGGAAAGACCATGTTGGTCAACTACCGCGCCGTGAGAGATCAGGACGAAATTACTTGGGAACGGCGGAGTTTGTCCAGGACATGGAATTTGCAAAAAAGACATTTTCTACAGGGAGAACAGAAACATGATTAAGGTTTATGGAATGCCGAGCTGCCCGGATTGTGCAGAAGTCGAAGAGAGATCAAGGCGAGCGGCAAAGAGAACGATTTCACTTTGGTTGACATCGGAAAGCATGTCGTTTACCTCAAGGCTTTCTTACAGCTTCGCGACCGGGATGAGGCATTTCGGGAGGCAAGAAGACATGGTTACGTGGAATTCCCTGCTTTGTCCGCGAGGATGGCAGCGTAACGCTTTCGCATGAGGACGTTGGCCTCTGAGGACTTGACATCTGCCTCTGAGATCTGTCAAAATAGGATTAGTTCCTATTTTTGGTACCTTGAGTACCACATCATGAGGAGAGTAGCACGATGGAGTATCGTTTTACAAAAGCTGATTTTGAGAAGGAAGTGTTGCAGTCAGAAGGAGCCGGTGTTCATTGACTTCTATGCGGATTAGTGCGGTCCCTGCAAGATGATGGCACCGGTCGTCGAAAAGCTTGCAGAAAAGTACGAGGAGCAAGGTTAAGGTCGGCAAGGTCAGCACAGACGATGAGCGGAGCTTGCTCAGATGTTCCAGGTCATGAGCATCCCGAACATGGTCATCATCAAGGACAGCCAGGTTGTGGACCGCATTATCGGCGCGGTTCCGCAGAAGGACTCGAGGCAAAGTTGGACGCACAGCTCTGAAGCAAAAGAAAAAGATAGGGCTGAGAAGAGTCGCACGGTCATTGATACCGTGCGGCTTTTCTGATATGCAATCAGTAGAATAGGATCATTCCGAGGGCAAATAACACAAAAACAAGGCAGAGTTAGTAGTTGATTCTGTACAAAATTTAAAGAAAATTAAAATCTACTGGAAAGAACTTGGACCCTTTGCTATAATGAGGCCCATTGAAAAATCGAAAAGGGGTAACTTAGTATGAACATTCGCGACATTATCCTCCCGAGAGAAGACAAAAGAACTTAAGATGGTTCGATGTCATCATCATCACCCTGATTCTCTTCAGGGAAGTTCATTGTCATCTCCACGCAGATGTACCTCGACACCCTGAAGCCGGCGGTTGAGGCTGCGGCGACGGCGGTCACGGAAGCGGCGACGGAGGTTGCGGAGCCCAGCCGAGGGGTATCTTCGGAGGCGCTGCCTATTCGAGCAACCTGAGCTTTCAGGCGAAGATGCTGCCATTGTCTTCATCTATCTCTTCATCCGTAACTTTGACTTTAAAGCAGATTCCGTTCAAGCTTAATCTCAAGGTCATTCACGAGTATCTGGTCCTCTTCTTCATCATGGGTCTCAGCGCGGATATCCTGTACATGATTTTTGACCACGGCTACAACTATTTCACGGCAGAGGCCTGAGTCACGTGACCTGACTTCGGTCATCCCAGAAGTTTACGGCGCTCTCCGGTGTCGCATCATTTACTCGCTTCTGAACGCATTCTAGAGGGGTTCTACTTCCTCGGTCTGCTCGGAACGGTCAACCAGAAGTACAAAGTGGCCGGTGCTGGTGTTCTCGACCATCATCCGTACCTCTTTTCCCACCTACCAGGGTATAGCGTCGGCACTGATCATCGGTATCTTCTTCGGTCTCCTTTACTACGTGGCTTACCGGAAGTTCATCAAGAACCTGCTGCCTGTGGTCCTCGTGCACTCGATGGCAGATATGTTCGGCTCCGGTCTCATCTATATCCTTCAGCGTTGGTAAAACGAAGCGCCTTGCAAGAAAAGCTTGCAGGGCGCTTTTTGATGCTGTGAAGCAGTCACATGGCTTCAAATGGTGTATGATAAAAAGAAAGGAGGGCGGTCGATGAAGGAGAGAACTTTGTCTTGTGAAGGCCGGCTTTGCAGGAAGCACCGCGAGGCAGCGCAGATGATAGCGTTTCTTTTGCGGCATGAGATTGCGGCTTGCGCCGAGGCGGGTAGTCTTAAGGTTTACGAGGGAAATTCCCCGAGCGGACAGGCGATACTCGTGGCGGAAGAGGACGCCTCGCGGGCGGAAGAACTTTTGCGCGGCTTTGCACCCATACGCACCTACGCGTTTTCGTCGAGAAGGCGGGCAGGCAATACTCGGCCGTTGGGGCGGTCGTGTATTAGCGAGGGTTTTATCTGTTCTTTTGCTTTTGCCGCTGTTTTCTGCTGTTTGTCAAGCAGCTGTTTTAAGCGTCGCCTCGCCACGTCCAGCGGAAAAACATACTGTTTCAAGAAAGATGTAAGCAGAGAAAAGTCTTGTATCGTAATAAAAACGCCTCCGCAATTCGTTGCGGAGGCGTTCTTTCAATAATAGATCAGTCAGCCAAAGAGATCTGCCGGTTTCTGCCCTGAATACCGGGCTTCGTCATGGTGTGCAGGGATCGAGGATGGTCGTAAGCTGCTCCTCGAAAGCAACTTCTTCTGCAGAATCAGCTCGCGGACGGACTGATTGGTGCGGAGTGCTTCGCTTTGCGATGTTCGCCGCAGTCTCGTAGCCGACATAGGGGCGGATTGCGGTGATGATACCGATGGAGCTCTCGACCATCTCGCGGCAGTGCTCTTCGTTTGCCGTGATGCCCACAATGCAGTTGTCCACAGGGTCTGGACTGCGTTGCTGAGGGTCTGAATGGACTCGAAGAGGTTGTGAAAGATAATCGGCTCAAACGCGTTCAGCTCGAGCTGACCTGCCTCTGCAGCCATGGTAATTGTCACATCGTTGCCGATGATGTTGAACGCAACCTGGTTCACGACCTCGGGGATGACGGGTTAATCTTACCCGGCATGATGGAGGAACCGTTCTGCTTTGCGGGAAGGTTGATCTCGCAAAGCCGGTGCGCGGTCCGGAGGACATGAGGCGCAGGTCGTTACACATCTTGGAGAGGTTCACGGCACAGCTCTTCACGATGCCGGAGACCATTGCGTAGCTATCAAGATTCTGCGTCGCATCGATGGTGTCATAGCTCTGCACGAGCTCCTCACCGGTGATCGAGGACATGTTCTTGACGACGCGGTGGAAGTAGGTGCTGTCCGCGTTGAGACCGGTGCCGATTGCAGTGCCGCCCATGTTGAGGGGCGATCTCTTCCTTCGCGGTATCAAAGCGCTTAATATCGCGGCTGATGGCGCTCGCGTAAGCGTGGAACTCCTGACCGAGACGAATCGGCACGGCGTCCTGAAGCTGGGTGCGGCCATCTTAATGACGAGTCGAACTCCTCGGACTTTTTCGCGCAGTGCCTTCTCGAGGCGCTTCAGCTGAATCTGTGCCTTGCGGAGCAGGGTAGCGCTGCCATCTTTCCGCAGGGACGGGAACACGTCGTTGGTCGACTGACCGAAGTTCACGTGGTCGTTCGGATTCACGAGGCTGTAGTCGCCCTTCACGCCGCCGAAATTTCGATGGCGCGGTTTGCGATAACCTCGTTTGCGTTCATGTTGAGAGAGGTACCTGCGCCGCCCTGAATCGGGTCGACAATGAACTGGTTGTGAAGCTTGCCGTCGATAATCTCATCGCAAGCCTTCACGATTGCGCTTACGCGCTCCTTGGAAGCTCGCCGACCTCGAAAGTTCGTGATTGCAGCGGCCTTCTTAATCTGAGCCACGCTGATGATGAGCTCAGGTGCATCTTGAGGACCCGTGATGTTGAAGTTCTCGTGTGCGCGGGCGTCTGTACGCCGTAATACGCCGCTGCCGGAACTTCGCTTTTCGCCGATGGAATCGTGCTCGAGACGATATCCTTCTCTTACCTTCGTCATGGTAATCCTCCTGGGATTGTTTTTCTGTATTACTTGCCTCAGTCTAACAGAGCGCTATACTATTCACAAATACCCTAAGAGATGATACAAGGTATATCAAAAAGAAATATGAGCCTGCGCTTTGGCCGGGCTTGGGAGGAGCAGTAAATGTCGGGCGAGGGAGATGTTTTCAGGGCATGCGCTATGTCTATGAGGTGTATCGGGAGATGAGCTTTTCGCGCGCCGCGAAAAAGCTCTTTATTTCACTAACCCTCGCTCAGCAATGCGGTGCGAAAAAAACCGAGAAGAAGCTGGGAGCACCGCTCTTTGATCGGAGCACCAACCCGATCGGACTCACGGATCTCGGGAAGGAGTACATACGCGCGGTAGAGCTGATACTGGATGTGGAGAACGGCTTTGTGAGCTATTTGCACGACCGCAATGCGCTGCAAAACGGTTCGGTCTCCATCAGCGGGACCAATGTCTTTACCTCCTATGCGCTGCCGCCTTGGTCTCCCAGTTCACGGAGCAATTTCCGCAGATTCACATAGAACTTGTCGAGCCGTGACCTCGGAGTTAAAGGACAGACTCTCGGATGGTTCCCTGGACCTTTTGATTGACAACACAGAGCTCAATGCGGCCGCCTATGAGAAAAAGTTCTTCCGGGAAGAGCATCTCTTACTCACCGTGCCGCGGGCGCTCGCGGTCAATAGAGCGCGTCCGGAACTATGCGCTCACGGCGGCGGAAATCAAGCAGAACGCGCATTTAAACTCCCGCATCCCGCCGGTGCCCTTAATCGAGGTTTCCGGGAAGAGCGCTTTCTTTTGCTCCGCGAGAGCAATGATACGCGTGACGCGCCGACCGTCTCTGCCACGAGGCCGGTTTTGCGCCGAAGCTGCGCCTGGAGCCAGGGCAGCAGGTGACCGCCTATAACTTCTCCTGCTACGGTATGGGCATCTCCTTTAACGGCGATGTGCTGATCAAACATGTGCCGAATGAGGAGAATCTCTGCTTCCTATAAGCTCAACGCGCGGGAGGCGGTGCGAGAGGTCAATTTCTACTTCCGGCGGAACCGCTATATGACACGGGCCGTGCAGGGAATTCTTAAAAAGCTTGTGTAAGCATAATTCTATAAGAGATATAGCTTATCGGTGATAATGGGAGCGGTTGCCGATGAACGGGTGAGAGGCCGTGAACGCTGACCTAATCTTATTCAAACACGCAGAGCTGCTGTATGAGCGGGAAGAGGCGGACTTTTGGAGAGTTTAGAGACTTTTTGGGTTCCGATAGAAGTGGCGGAAAGGACCTTGCCTGTGGTATGCTGGTACATTCAGATACAATGAATCGTAAGGAGGTGGATGCTTGGAGCAAGGAATACAGCTTCTGCTATTGAATGCCGTTCAAATAACGGCATTAACCTACGTAGCCTTTTCTTGTTTGTCATGTTGCGAGATCCGAGAACACTCTGGAGCAGCGTTTGCTGCTTTTTCGCGCTCAGCGGAATGGCGGTTTTCTGGTGCTGACGGCCTTCCGCTATTCGAAGCAATTGCAGTCCTTCCCGCCGCTTATGTTTTTACTTGTGGTGCTTGTGGCCGTCTTTGCGCTGGCAACGTTCTTTTCCCGTTTTTGCTGATCGGCGGTTTCTTTATAGAAGAATTCGTATTCTGTTTCGAGAAGGGCTGCGCGTCCGAAACATGCTCTCGTTGCTCTTTGCGATTTTCCTGATTCTGTATCTCATTTACTGGCCGCAAATCAGGAACTGGAGCGGAAATTTTCGCGGGCGTCTCTGCCTACAGTGTGGTGGGGCTTTGGATTGCCTACAGGCTTATCCTCTTTGCGGTTTACGCGCTTTCATCGCACAAACTTGATTCACCAGCGGGACAACCAGAACTTTGATTACATTGTGGTGCTCGGTGCCGGACTCAGGAGAACGCGTTCCGCCGCTGCTGCAGCCCGCATCGAACGCGGTATTTCGCTCTTAAAGAAGAATGAGGCACTCTCGCATGCTCTCGGGCGGACGGGGACCGGGCGAGGATATCACCGAGGGAGAGCGCATGGCGCGTTACGCACTCTCAAGACGGGTGCCCCGGGCGCATTCTGGTGGAACGGCGCTCCAGGAATACGCGGGAAAACCTGGGTTTTTCGAGGGAACTCATGGAGCGGACCCATCCGCGGGTTGCGGTCGTGACGACGAGTTACCATGTATTTCGTGCGTTGCTCATTTGCGCGGCGGCTGCATCTTCCCTGTAGGGCTGGCGCCAAAAACAAAATGGTACTACACGCTGGATGCGACGATACGCGGTACGTGGCGTATCTCAGCAGCTACCGTTTGCACATGGTTGTGTTGCTCCTTCTGTCAATACTTATGTTGACGGCAGGGTTATAGTTCACTACGTAGATGAATTTCGCTAAAAGCTGTTAGGGAGTATGCAAAGTAAGTTTACTTGCACTTTTTTTATAGTTGCGGTAAACTATGTTCAAGACAAGAAAACAAGCACAAACGAGGGAGGTAGAATTATGTTTGGTATCAGAATATGTTTAAGGTTGGTATGTTTGTCGGCGGTGCTCTGTTCGGTACGGCAGGGCGTTGCGATTCTCAAGTCAAGGACGCGAAGGGGTGCTTCACGCAGGCAACGGCTGCGGTGCTTCGCGGCAAGGACTGCGTGATGAAGACGAGTCTCCACGCTCCGTGAGAACTGCGACGACATCTACGAGGACGCAAAGGACATCAACGAGCGTCGCTACGCAGAGGGTCGGAGAAAGGCATATCAGGAGGCAAAAGCTCTGGTTGAAGAGCACGAGGCGGCGACCAGGGCATGAGATACACAATACGCCACAGATCCAGAAATGTGATGCGTGTCCACTTAGCGGGCACGCATGTCGCTCTCCGAGGCGGATATTCTGGAGTACTACTTGCGTGCACTGCCCTTCGTTCAGGATGTCAAAATCTTTGAGCGAACCTGTGACGCAATTGTAAAAGTACAATCGAGAGGCGGATCTGAGAGGCGGCTGATTGGCGCTCTCTGTGATTTTCACTACCGGGATGAGTACGCACTCTCGTTGGTCCCCGAACAGCAGCCGTGCGATGAATCGCTACTACCAAGAAACTCTTCTGGAGGTAGTGCTTCACGGCGCAGAATGCTTTTCTTGCCTGCGCCGCTGCGTACGGCGGACGGCGGTCAGAGCTTACGTTATGTGGTGACCAGCGTTACTTGTCTCTTGACGCGCGGCCTCGAAGTTCCGGTTCTCGATGCGACTGCGTTCGGCTTCGGTGCTCCGCTCCGACTTCGGCACAACTTCCTCGGTCATGTTCCTCTTGGAGGTCGGTGAGATACTCGAGGGTGGACGCATAAAAAATCGGTCGGCGACTTGGCTCGTGCGATAGGCCTGCAGGTCGAAAGGTCTGGATGAAGACCGAAGGCGCCGATGTTCTGATCGATGTGAAGGACGTACAGGTGGGTGACCGCATTGTGGTTCGCACTTCGAACGTAATCCGCTCGACGGAACCGTGGTCGAGGGTGAGATGACGGTGAACAGGCGTCCATGACCGGTGAATCCGTGCCGGTCGAGAAGAAGGCAGGTGCCTATGTCTGTGCGGGCACCGTGGTCGAAGAGGGCAGTGCGTCATCAGCGTCGCAAAGGTACAGGGTACCGGCCACTACGACAAGATCGTCAAGATGATTGAGGAGTCGGAGAAGTTAAAGTCCAACACCGAGGCGAGAGCCTACCATCTTGCGGACAGTTTGGTTCCGTATTCGCTCGGCGGTGCGGCGCTGACCTTCCTCTTGACGCGAAATGTCGCAAAAGGCACTCGCGTTCCTGATGATCGACTTCTCCTGCGCGCTGAAGCTCTCTATGCCGCTCTCCGTGCTCTCGGCAATCCGTGAGGCGGGCGATCGCAATGTATCCGTGAAGGGCGGTAAGTTCATGGAGGCCATTGCGGAGGCAGATACCATCGTCTTTGATAAGACCGGAACGCTGACCCGCGCAACGCCGACTGTCCATGCGCGTTGAGACCTTCAATGACATGGAAGAGGCAGAAGCACTGAAGATTGCGGCTTGCCTCGAGGAGCATTACCCGCACTCCATTGCAAACGCCGTGGTCGGCGAGGCAAAGAAGCGCGGCATTCGGCATAAGGAGATGCACTCAAGGTGCACTACGTGGTTGCGCACGGCATTGCCTCCGAGATTGACGGCAGAAGGCCGTCATCGGTTCCCTATCATTTTGTCTTTGAGGACAGAAGTGCAAGCTCTTAAAGAAGGATGAGAAAAGAAGCTCGAGGCACTGCCGGATAGGTATTCAGACTGTATCTTGCAATCGACGGCAAGCTCTGCGCGAGTCATCTGCATCTTTGACCCGATTCGCGAGGCGCCGGGAAATTGTGAAGGGACTTCGTGCCCTCGGCATTTCAAAATCTGCATGATGACCGGCGATTCCGAGAAAAGCCGCGGCCGCGGTTGCGGCGCAACTGGAGCTCGATGAGTACCACGCAGAGGTGCTCCCGGGAACAAGGCAGAGTTTGTGCGGAAGGAACATGAGGCGGGCCGCAAGGTCATCATGATCGGCGACGGTGTGAACGACGCGCGGCGCTCTCCGAGGCGGATGTCGGCATCGCGATTTCCGACGGCGCGGCCATTGCGCGCGAGGTCGCGGATGTCACGCTTTCCGCGGAGAACCTGCGTGAGCTGGTCTTCCTCGGGCACTGAGCATGGCTCTGATGCGCGCATTCACTCGAATTACAACTTCATCATCGGCTCAACGCACTCTTAATTGCGCTCGGTGTCGGCGGCATGCTTCCGCCCGCGACCAGTGCGCTCTGCACTACAGCTCCACCCTTGTGACCGGCAAAAAGCATGACCAATCTCTTGGGAAGAGAAGAGCGCGTAAGGCAAGGTGTTGAAAACAAAATAGCAATCAAATAAGTCCGCCGGACCATACGAGTATGGTCCGGCGGTTTACGTAGGAAACGATGACAGATTTGAGGCTGTGCTTATGAATCAAGAGAAACATATGATACATCTCGGTGATATTCTTTTCTGCAGATCACCGGTAGATGTGCCTGTATCAAATAGCTGGGAAACACACCGGACGGAGATGCGTGCATGACGGATGTCTGTTACGATTCCGGCAATAGACTCGTAGCTATAAGGCGGAAGAATGGTAATAGGCGGCATGAGAAATTGAAAGTCATTTATATCGATAAAGAGCGGGTTAAAAGAGTCTTCCGGATGGTCCGGGCACTGACGACATAATCTTCGCTGCAAAGTTTTTCTCCACAAGTAGCGGTTGAAAGAATCCAACAGGAAGCGGTACAGTTCTTCCAGGGGAGGCTTTGTATCACAAAGGGACTCTTAGAAATGTCGGCTTGATAGTGCCATTCATTTCTATGATATCGAGGACAGATTTGTGTTGCACGGTCCAAAAATCGAAAGCATATTCACCTCACATGGGATGATACTTGCTACTACGAACCGTTTCGCATATGAGGGGACGCTTGTAAAGCCTCGGTTTCGTTGCGACGAAGGTCGTTACCTGTCAGGTGGTACATTGCTACGGTTGGTCGGCGAATGATGCGGGCAGATGCGTCGGCTGTGACACAAAAATAATTGTGACGAGAAATTTTAAGCGTGCAGGCAATCTGTTCGGAATAAAAACATGGAGCAGAAATGAGATATGTGCTGTCAATTGGTGATTGCGTTGAAAATAACTTTGAGAAATTGTACGTTTTGGATAGCGAGGGGACTTGAAGAAAGCGAGATCCCTGTCGCACAATAAAATCATCAATACGAAAGGAGGAGGAGGTTTGGCGTTCATACGGAAAAAGACCTTGGGCGGAAAGTATACGCCCGCGTTGTTGAAAAAGGACTTGAAACGCATGTCTCCAGGCAGAGAGGCGAAGCTTCTTGGCATTTTTGTTGAGAAACGAGAGCCTGTTCCGGCGAAAACAGCGTAAGAACCTCATCTTTTGCCTCTGCCGATGCTGTTTCATCTCTTGGATCAGTCGAATCAGATGACCATCGAGATGGGCGAGATACTCTATCATGCGAAGGAGGACATGTCGTCTACGACTTGGCGGATGCCGGAGGAAGAAGACAGAGGCGGAGAAGGCAGAGGAAGAGGTGCGCAGTCGAAACAGGCGCAGGAACAGAAGCGAGGGTTCCGACCGCCGAGGAGACGCGCGAGGCCGAGACAGACAAGCAACTGGAAGCTTTGCGGCGCAACTAAAGGGGTTGCAAAGACAGCTGGAGGAACTCAGGGAGGAAAAATCAGGAACAGAAGAAAAGAACAAAGAAGAAAAAAACAGAATTTCGTATTCGTCGGACAATGAAAAGCGCAGGACGGAATCGGCCAGAAAAAGAGCAGAGGCGCGCGGAAGCCAGATGCGAGGAGTTAAAGAAAATTGCGGAAAAGCGAGGGCCGGAATCGCGCGAGATAAAATCAGAGAACTCGAAGAGAGGCTACGGCAGTCGAACGCGAAAAAGAACTGTTAAATAGGGATTGAAGAACTCAAAAATATGAGGATAAATATCTCGGTGAAATACGAAAACAACCTAAAATTCTTATTTTTCACACGAATCGATCTGAGAGAACAAGTCGAGGATTAAACTGTGATCTCTGTGCCAAGGCGGATGCACTGGAAAATCTTTCCTGGAAAGAATATGCGGAAATTTGGAATGTCAGCGGAACCCTGCGTTTTGCGGACAAAGTGAAAAAATCAAACAGTTCAGCAGCAAAAATCACCACAATTTCGGATGTCAAAAAGGCCATTGAGGAGGCTGCGGAAATGACAAAAATTACAGAGAATATATCGGAAGACTGGCACAGAACGGCGAGACCGGAAGGGGCTCTAGTTTTTATCAATCGCTTGGGAATCATCAGTTTAATGTAAAACACTGATGCTGCCGGATGCCGCAAATTCGTATGTGGCGGGTTTTGGAAATTTAATCAATGACTTCACGGATGATGTGTATGCAGAGCGTGGAAGATCGTATCGAACACTTTGAAAGTTCATGGAAAACCAGCTTTTCATCTTCCGGGTGCAGAGCAAAAACACAAAGCAGCACCGAAATTCGGGTATGCAGGATGTTCAGTTGGTTCCGGTTCCGAAGACCTTCGATAAAAATACGGAATTCTATAGCGGTACCGGTTTTCTGCAGCAAAAACAATGAAGGCGTGCGTGAGTGGGAGTACGAAACGAGTTGGAGTTTATATCGTGGTTTCGAAAACACGCGCGGAGTTCATGTCCTGTATTCTTGCCGGAGAAGGGCTTGGCAGCCTCTACGGGTATGACCTCGAGAGTTCTTCGCCCGCGTTTGTGCTCTGGATGGAGGAGGGACGGTAAGTTGTTTGCGATCGGTAGCATTGACCGTGCGGCCACGGATCCGGTCGGCGCTTGCGTCCTGGGGGCAAAGGTATCTTTTACGATCGATCTCAGCGAGTTCATGGTACTGTGTCTGCGACGACAGCTACAATCCCTGTGTGAGCTATGTGCCGAGCGACATTTGCGGAAGATTGACAACCGGTTAAAGAGCGCTGTGTTGCAGGCGGTGAAGGATGAGAAGGAGGGCAGAGACAGCGGGAAGCGGAGGCGCGGGCCGAGGCCGAGCGGCTTGCGAGACAAGCGGTGATGCGCTTGCTTCCGAAGCGAAGAGGATGAGCTTGCCCTCGATGAGTCGGCAGAGGCGGACGAGTGTGAGGACTTCCGCGGAGCGGAGCTTGAGACGGAACTCAAGGATCCGATTGATGAGAAGGAGCTCGCAGAGATTCCGACCGCCGAGAAAAACCAAGCGCTGATTCTCAATATGATGGAATACTACGCGCAGAAGAGCCGCTGCTACTATAAAGCGCAGCGATTTCATCAACTTTCACGGCGGTCAAGTGCAACGATCTTGCAGTGATTCTCTCGGGGCTCAGCGGCACCGGAAAGGTCCTCACTGGTCAATATCTACGCAGGCACTCGGCCTCAACGCGAGCGCGGATTTGGAGGACAGCCAGATTCTCATGGTCCCCGGTGCGCCCGTCCTGGAATGACGATGCGGATCTCCTCGAGCTACGTGGACCTTGCGCACATGGTCTACCACGCGGCGGATTCCGGCTTTGTGGACTTTTTGGTGCGCGCACAGCGGGAGGAGAATAAGAACAAGCTCTTTTTGGTCTGCTTTGAGGAGATGAATCTCGCGAGAGTGGAACACTACTTTAGCCAGTTCCTCTCGATACTCGAGAGACCGGCGGGACAGCAGGAACTTCGAGCTCTGCGACAAGCGGTACGTGGGGAAAACTCTGCAATGCGGCGGATTATCGCTTCCGGATCGAAATCAGCAGCAATGTGAAGTTTATCGGCACGGTCAATGTGGATGAGACCACTTTCACTTCTCCGGACAAGGTGTTGGATCGCGCCAATGTGATGAAGCTTGCGGTGCTGAACTACGCGACCGAGTGGGAGGATAAAACTGCTGCCATCGGAAAAACGCAGATCTGGGCACCCAGGATTACGAAAAGTTGCTCGCAAAGGACGAGTGTTTCGAATGAACTTGAACTGCGTGCGCTGCTCTGGGATGTACACTGCGCTGCAGGCTAAGCACCAAATACGGTGCGGGCCCGCGCGTTGTAAAAGGTGTGGTGAGAAATATCTGAGCAACCTACCTGCGGAGGAGGATTAAGCTTTCGAAGATGCCTTGGTTACAGCTCGCGCAGCTCAAGCTGACACAAGCTTCGAGGGTGTCGGAGCGTGGTGGGTCCCGCTCTCCGAGAGGATGGAGAGGCAGTCTCTTCGCTGTGTTGGAGAAGCACAAGGCACTTTCGCCGTTTGCGGATGCCGTGCGATACTCGCACAGAAGAAAAAGGAGATTGAGAGCTATGGCTGCTGCAGTTAAGCTCCC